>Ga0272448_1000469_pt1 | contig 62459 bp, 41 predicted proteins | sample YNPCB0191_FD_202220 | JGI IMG/M metagenome (GOLD analysis project Ga0272448, IMG submission 202220) | Hot spring sediment microbial communities from Yellowstone National Park, WY, United States - YNP-CB-019-1 | ecosystem: Environmental > Aquatic > Thermal springs > Hot (42-90C) > Sediment... | reverse complement strand
TCGGTGTCTCCTGGGGTGGGATTGTTGTTCAACCAAGCCATACCCCAGGACACCACTGACCAAACCTAAATCAACTTAACTAAAACGATTTTTTTCCTCACCACCCAAATGGCTAAACTTCAGGGGAATTATGCCCTCTTCCTGGAAAATGTGCGCAAAACCTACGATCAGGCGGAAGAGTACTACCAGAAGGCAGTGCAGGCTGATCCCACACATGCCAATAACCTGGGGAATTATGCCGTCTTCCTGGAGAATGTGCGCAAAGCATACGATCAGGCGGAAGAGTACTACCAGAAGGCAATACAGGCTGATCCTGCACATGCCAATACTCTGGGGAATTATGCCGTCTTCCTGCATGATGTACGCAAAGCCTACGATCAGGCGGACGAGTATTATCAGAAGGCAATACAGGCTGATCCTGCACATGCCAGGAATCTGGGGAATTATGCCTTCTTCCTGCATGATGTACGCAAAGCCTACGATCAGGCGGACGAGTACTACCAGAAGGCAATACAGGCTGATCCTGCACATGCCAATACTCTGGGGAATTACGCACTCTTCCAAAAAAATGTGCGCAAAGCCTACGATCAGGCGGACGAGTACTATCAGAAGGCAGTGCAGGCTGATCCCACACATGCCAATAACCTGGGGAATTATGCCTTCTTCCTGCATAATGTACGCAAAGCCTACGATCAGGCGGACGAGTATTATCAGAAGGCAATACAGGCTGATCCTGCACATGCCAATAATCTGGGGAATTACGCACTCTTCCAAAAAAATGTGCGCAAAGCCTACGATCAGGCGGACGAGTACTACCAGAAGGCAATACAGGCTGATCCTGCACATGCCAATACTCTGGGGAATTATGCCGTCTTCCTGCATGATGTACGCAAAGCCTACGATCAGGCGGAAGAGTACTACCAGAAGGCAATACAGGCTGATCCTGCACATGCCAATACTCTGGGGAATTATTCAGGATTTCTCCTTGCACAAGGTCGACATCAAGAAGGTATAAGACGATTAGAAGAGCTTCTGAATGCAGAAGACAAGGTTAAGTCAAAGTCGTTGCAAGTTGAGTTATGGTTCTATGCCTACGCTCATCAATCTGACGAGAGTTGTCGTTCAGTGGCATTGGAGCAGCTGATAAAGTTACTACGCGAGGGAGAGCGTTCACCTGGTTGGCGCCTGGAGGAGAATATTGAGCGAGCGCGAGAGGATGGTCATCCCAATGTGCCACTGTTGCAGGCATTGGATGCTATCATCACTAAAGACGCCCCGCTCTCAACTCTTGAACCATTTGGAATCAAGGAATAAGTTGTATTATTGACTTTATTTGACATGAGGCGCTCACGCATCCTTTAATAGTGCGTGAGCGCCTCATGCTTAATCATTGAAGGATTCCCCCACCCCCCATTGAATAACAATTATCGATAAACCTCCTCAAGGAGAACCGATGAGCACTGTAACGACGTGTTATGCGAAAATGAGCGAGTTGCCGCTTTCCGCTGTGGCGCCGCGGGGGTGGCTGAGAAGCTATCTGGAGAAGCAGCGGGATGGGTTGACCGGGCATCTGGAGGCGGCGGGGTTTCCGTTTGATACCCCGGGCTGGGGTGCGGCGCGTGTTGACCACAAGGATGGCGACGGCTGGTGGCCGTACGAGCAGACCGGCTACTGGATGGACGGGATGATTCGCTGCGGGCGGCTGCTGAACGACGCCTTCCTCATCGACAAGGCGCATCAGTCCATTGACTTCGTGCTGGCGAACGCCGACCCGGATGGCTACCTGGGGCCGAAGCACATGAAGCTGCCGGTGAACCAGAACCGCTGGGCACACGCCGTCTTCTTCCGCGCGCTGATGGCGGAGTACTCCGCCACCGGAAACACGGCAGTGCTGGAGGCGCTGGTGAAACATTATCGCTCCAACACCTCACCCCATAACTACCTGCGCGAGGTGTGCAACGTCGAGGAGCTCTGCTGGGCCTACGCGCAGACCGGCGAGGTCGACCTGCTGCAGCAGGCGGTAAAGGCCTATACGGAATACAACGAACTCTCGCCGAAAGCGGATACCGCCATGGCGAACCTGCTCGCCGAAAAGGTGGCTACCGAGCACGGGGTGACCTACAACGAGATCGGCAAGCTGGGCGCCGTCCTCTATATCTACACCGGTGAGCAGCGCTACCTGGATGCGGCGGTGCACGGCTACCAGAAGCTCGACCGCGACCAGATGCTCATCGACGGCGTGTGCAGCTCCACCGAGATGCTGCGCGGCAAGGACCCGCTGGACAGCCACGAGACCTGCGATATCGCCGATTACACCTGGAGCGTGGGCTATCTGCTGATGGCCACCGGCGAGGCCGACTACGCGGACAAGATCGAGCGCGCCTGCTTCAACGCGGCGCCGGGGGCAGTGAAGAGCGATTTCACCGCGCTGCAGTATTTCAGTTGCCCGAACCAGGTGGTGGCCGACGCGCACTCGAACCACAACCTCTTCTACCGCGGGCGGCAGTGGATGTCCTATCGCCCCAACCCGGGTACGGAATGTTGCCCCGGCGAGGTGAACCGCATCATGCCAAACTACGTGGCGCGCATGTGGATGCGCGACGCCGGCAACGGGCTGGTGGCGGCCCTCTACGGCCCTTCCGAGATCCGCGCGCAGGTAGGCGCCGCCGGGCAAGAAGTGACCATCACCGAGGAGACCACCTACCCCTTCTCCGAGGAGATCACCTTCACCATCCAGGCGGACGCGCCGGTGGCATTCGCCCTCTCGCTGCGCATCCCGGGCTGGACGACTGACGCGACGGTGCGGCTGAACGGGCAGGCACTCGACCTGCCGCTGACCCCCGGCACCTTCGCGCGCATCGAGCGCACCTTCCAGCCGGGCGATCAGCTCACCCTCACCCTGCCGATGGCCTTGCGCCTCTCGGAGTGGCCGGACGGCGGCGTGGGTGTCGAGCGCGGGCCACTGGTCTATGCGCTGCGCATCGTAGAGGACTGGCAGGTGGATACCGAGGAGCCGCGCAGCACGCCGGAATTCCCCGCGTGGAACTGCTACCCGGCCAGCTCGTGGAACTTCGCGCTGGCGCTGGACGAGGAGAATCTGGTGGAGGTTGAGGTATATACCCGCGCCTTCGACGGCGATCCCTGGAGCCTGGAGACCGCCCCGATTGCCTTGCGCGTCCCCGCCCGCCGCGTGCGCGGGTGGAAAATCCGCGAACTGACCAATATCATTGCGGAGACCGTCCAGGAAATCAGCCCCGGCGTCTGGGGGCCCTTCTCCAAACTCGAACAAGGCCATTATCTCCTCACCCCGCCGCTGCCCAACCCGGAGGACCTGCCCGGGCGGCTGGGGAAGCGCGTGGAGTGGATCACGCTGGTGCCGTATGGCTGTACGCATTTGCGCATTACCATCTTTCCGAAGGGCTGAGGACTGAAGGCTGAAGACTGAGGGAGTTTGCGCAAAACGCGAGGATGCACCGGTTTCGGGGACTGACATCGAAACTCCGGTGGGCGGGGATGCCGCCCGTGGCCCGACTTCAGTAATGGATGAGAGTCATAGGGAGTTTCGGTGTCTGTCCCCGAAACCCTATTATAATCCCTGTCTTTATATACGACCGTATTTTGCAACCGGCTCTCACATAGAGTTTTGGGGACAGACACCGAAACTCCCTATCATGACACCGTATGCAAAGGTGTGGAAGCGTGAGCATTCTTATCAGTGGAGTTTCGATGTCAGTCCCCAAAACTTGACGCATTCCCTACGACAACATTCCCCTATCCTGTCCCCACGCCTAATGGCGGTGCTCGAGATATACAAGGTATTATAAGTATGTGTTCCCTTATCAAGTGGCGTCTGTTATTGATCATGCTGGCGATGCTGGCCATGGGATTGCCGGTGCTGGCAACCACGAAGGACGAAGTGGAAGAGGAGAACCGGCTGTCGATGGACTTCGTCACCCCGCACACGGTCTGGGCGAAGCCGTATGCGCGGGGGACGGTGAGGATGCTCTTCTTCTGCCAGACGGGCCGCTGGAATACCCTGCCGCGTGAAGCGGTGGAGTTGATGGAGCGCTTCGATATTGCCGCCGATGCCGTGCTGGGCGATTTTGCCAACGGGCAGGACCCCACCAACTGCTGGATCGGCGGGACCGCCGGGGAAGAACGGATGCAGCGCCTGCTTGAGCAGCCGTATGATGTCTATCTCTTCATGCATATCACACCGCGCGACCTGCCCGCCTCAGCACGGAAAAAGTTGCATACCGCCCTGGAGAATGGCGCAGGGTTGGTGCTGGTGGGCACGGATGACCGGAAGAGCGCTGTGCCGGCAGAGGATGATGCGCTATTTACATCGGAAAGTCGGCTGCCGAAGCAACCGGCGGAGGTGGGCGGCGAAGCGTATGCGGCAGGGAAAGGCCGTGTGCTGGTGCTGCCCGCGCGACCGGTGATCCCCTATGCGGTGGGCTGGGAAGCCGCGTACGAATATTGGCAGGAGCGGCTGGGGCGTGCCGTGCTGTGGGCAGCCGGTCGCGAACCACGGGCGGCCTTGCACCTGGCGGTGACACCGGAGTCGCCGACCTGGGTTGAGGTGCCGAAGACGGCCATTACGGTGCAGTGGGATCATGCGCTGGCGGACGGGGTGCCGGAGGTATTTGTGCGCCTGGAGGATGGGACACGGATAGCACTCGCCGCCGGGACGGCGGCGCTCCCAGGGTTGCCGGCCGGACATCATCACCTTGAAGCACTGCTGCGCGGTCCCCACGGCATCGAGAGCTGGGGCGTGGTGCCGCTGACCGTCAGTGCGCCAGAGAAGGTGCAGGTGTCTTTGCGGAAGGATTGGGGGGAGATCGGCGAGCTGATCACCGGCGAGGTGCAATTGACCGGCACCCCGGCCCCCGGTGACCGCCTGGCTGTGCGACTCGTCGATCCGCATGACCGCATCCTCGCCCGGTGCGACATCGCCACCACGCTGCCGGTCAAGTCCTATGCCTTTCCCACCGCTTCCTGGATGCCCATGCTGTTGCGCGTGGAGGCGGTGTTGATACACGGCGGGCAGCCGGTCACCTCTGCCTACCACTATTACCATCTGACGCAGCGCCACCAGGATCAATTCAACTTCGTGATGTGGAACTGCCCGCAAGGCACACTGGCCCCCTACGCCCAGGAGGCCATGGCGCGCCTGGGGGTGACCGCCGTGCTGGGGGGAGGCGCGCCGCAGTTGGAGCAGGCGGCCTGCAACGTCGCCTGGGTGCCGTACACCACGCGCATCCTGAACCTGCTGGACACGCACGGCGTGAGCGGCGGCGGGTGTTGGAACGATCTGACCGTGCAACAGCCGATTATCGAGGCGATCGCCAGGGAGAACCTCGCCGCGCGCAAGCACGGCGTGCTCGCCTACTCGCTGGGCGATGAGGGCGTGGTGGCCGGCTCCTGCCTGCACCCGGCCTGCCTGGAGGCATACCGCCGTTTCCTGCAGGCGCAATACCAAACCATCGCCGCCTTGAACGATTCCTGGGGAAGCCACTACGGGAGCTTTGATGAGGTGAATCTCTCCGAATACCCCAAACCGGCGAACGGGAAAGAAGGCACGGTATCCCCTGAGACCCCGCGCTTCGACAACAACGAGTTTCTCGCCCTGCTCAACAAAAATTATCCCCGCTGGTATGACCGGGTGGCGTTTCAGCGGGAGAACCTGGTGCAATATGCGCAGCGGTATGCGGAGGCTTTCCGCAAACTCGACCCGCAGGCGCGCATCGGCTTCGAGGGGTCCAGCGGTGAGCCGTTCGGATCAGGCGCGGATGTGGAGGCGATCACCGGCAAGCTGGGCTTCTGGGCGCCATATGCCTCCCCGGCTGATGAACTCATCCGCTCTCTCGCCCCGCGCGCCATGGTGCGCAGCAACTGGATGGGGTATGACAAAGATGCCGCCAGCCTGCTACGCAACTACTGGCAGATCGTCACGCGCGGATCAGACAGCGTCTGGTGGTGGATGTGCCAGGGGGTGGGCAGCTACCACGGTTTCCTGGCGCCGGACCTGGCACCCTTCGCCGCCACCCGGGAGATGCTGACCGACACGCAAATCGTCCGCGATGGGTTGGGCGACCTGTTGCTGCACTACCAGCGCGCCGATGACGGCATCGCCATCCTGTACTCGCAACCATCGGAATGTGCCACCACGCTGGGCGCCGGTCCAAGCTTCGGTATCAACCCGACGCCGGGGAATTTCGAAAACCACGCCAACGAGCTGCGCGCCTGGCACCAGGCTATCCGTGATGCCGGACTGCAGTTCAACTATGTGACGGACCGCATGCTGGCGCGCGCCCCGCTGGATGTGCGCCGCTACAAGGTGCTCATCCTGCCGCGGGCGGAAGCGCTGGGGGACGAAGCCGCGCGGGCGATCCGCGCCTATGTCAACGCCGGCGGCACGGTCATTGCCGACATCCGTCCGGGCCTGTATACCGACCATTGCAAGCCGCGCGAGGCCGGCTGCCTGGACGACCTGTTCGGCATCACGCGCAACGGCGAGAAGGAAGCGGCAATTGCAGATGTGCAGATACATGACACGTTGCCGCAGCACGCCTTCGCCCTCTCCTGGAGCCTCGCTGACGCACACCGGGCGGCGAAACCTGCCTATGGCGCCCGCATCGACCCCGCCGTTGCAGTCACCACCGGCACGGCCTGCGGCAACGCCGGCAAGACGCCGCTGTGCATCGTGCATCCGGTGGGCAAGGGGCAGGCGGTGCTGCTGAATTTCGCGCTGGCGCCGTGTTACTTCAAGCAAATCCCGGCGCCGCTCACGGATTTCCTGCGCAACCTGCTGGCGACCGTGGGTGTCTCGCCTGCGCTGCGGCTGGTGGATGCGCAGGGGCAACCGGTGCATGATGTCGAGGTGATCCGCTGGCAGCATGGCACAGCCACGCTGCTCACCCTCTTCCGCCAGGGAGGAGCGCCGGCACACGCCCGGCTGGTGTTGGACAGCCCGGCCTATCTCTACAACATGCGTGAGGGGCGGGCGTTGGGGAAAGTGGCGGAATTGCCGGTGGAGATCGTGCCCGATCACCCGGGCTGGTTCGCGCTGCTGCCCGCGCAGGCGCCCGCACTGAGACTGACGCTGAATACGCCGCGCGCACAAGCGGGAGCGGTGTTGCAGGCCACCGTGCAATTGCCGCGCCTTGCCGGGACACAGGCCGTGCGCCTGCGCCTCATCAAGCCGGATGGCATGCCTGCCGCCTGGGCGGACCGGACCGTCCTCGCCGGCGACAGCGCCATCACCGTGCCCATCGCCACGGCCTTCAATGATCAACCTGGCGACTGGCGGCTGGAGGCGACGGACTTCCTGGGGAATCATGCCGGCGTAAGCTTTCACCTCGCACCCTGAACGTGCCCCAAAGTGCGGTTCACGCTCGGATTTGAAAGCTAGGGGAAGAATGGGAGAAATGGGAATGATGTGATGGAATCCCATTTCTCCCCTATATCCCATTCCTCCTATACTTTCCATTCGACCGTAATCGAGATTCGGAACAGGCGCTATTTATGGTGCGGGAGCGGCATCGGCGCCCCGTTTCGGCGCGATTGCGGCGGGTGCGGCATGACGAACTCTCCGTAACGGATGATGGTCGGCATGGGGCCGCGTGGGCGGGCGCCGGGCATCGGCCCGCCTTTGCCATTTTTACCGGGTTGCCCTTGCGGCGGTTTGGGCATTGCCGACCACTTGCCCGATTCCTTGCCGGCACTGCCGTTTTTCGTGCTGCTGTAGCTGCCTTCACCGAGCATCAGCGCCATGCCGGCGCCCTGCGCTTTCACGACAATCTTTTCGCCACGCAGCGTCACGGTAAACATTTTCTCGCCGCTCACCGTCGCCTCGCCGTTGAAGCCTTCATAGCGGGTGATCCGTGGGCCGATCGGCATGTGTGACCGGTTCGTAATCGGCCCTTCCCCGAAGGCTGGTTTCGGCGTCACATTTTTCCCTTTCACGCCTTTCACCGTCAGGTGTGCATCGTTGCTCACCGTCAGCGTGCCTTTCCCGGAAATCTTCAACGTGCCTTTCATCACCGTCACGTTGGCCACGCCTTTTCCATGCCCCTCTAATACTCCCAGCGACTTCACCTGAATGCCCGGCGTCTGCGGCAGCAACAGTGGGGCATGCCGGGGTGGTGGGGCAGGCGATGCGGCAACCGCCGCCGCAAAACAGGCCGGCAACAGCATGATGCTGAAGATGCCAAAACGTAATTGCTTCATCATGATAACTCCTTGCGATGAGCTGAATGGGTTGAGTTCACCGGGAGTATATACCCCGTTTACGGAGAAACGATTGCATTGTACGGGAGAAACCGCTAAATGATTGATTGTAACCGTACAATAGCATCGGCCTTTTCATGCTCATACCCCTCTGGAAATAACGTATGATCTGGTAGGCTCTCCTGTTTTCCCTCACCCCCGGCCCCTCTCCCAGGGGTAGAGGGGAGTACCCTATATATGGTTACGGGTGCTGGTATAGTCACCCCTCTACCCCTGGGAGAGGGGCCGGGGGTGAGGGACGATCACAGGTAAGCGAATCATTCCATTGACATTATGCAGCCAATGAAATGGCTCATACTCATGCTCAAGAGCATATCCTGATCCATATTATGCTTTTTGAGCATGAGCATGAGTAAGAGCATGAGTATGAATTTGGTCTGTTAGCATAGCGTGATCTCGGAGCCTGTGCTACGATATCCACCATCTTACCGATGACCGGGGAACACTCATGCCGCCATCCGACAATACTACTGCACATCCGTCCACCGCCTATGACGCCCAGGTGCGCAACACGATTCCGTATTACGAAACGTTTCATCAGGAGACGATCAACCTGCTGATGGCCCGCCCACAGCCGCCGCGGCGCTGGCTGGATACCGGCTGTGGGACGGGGACGCTGGTGGAGCGCGCGGCGGCGTGCTTCCCCGAGACACACTTCGTCCTCGCCGACCCCGCGCCGGCGATGCTCGCGGAGGCACAGCACAAACTGGCCGCCTTGCCGACAGCGCGCATTCACGTGCTCGAAGCGGCAGGCACGCAGGAGATCCCGGCAAGCTATTACGGCACCTTCGACGTGGTGACCGCCATCCAGGCGCATCATTACCTCTCCCGTGAGGAGCGTCGCCGCGCCACTACCGCTTGCTGCGAACTGCTGGCCCCGGGCGGCATCTACATCACTTTCGAAAACATCCGCCCCTTCACCGCCGAAGGCATTGCACTGGGGAAAGCCTACTGGGGCCAGTTCCAGCGCTCCCGCGGGAAATCCCCTGCGGTCGTCGAGAACCACCTGCAGCGCTTCGGCGTGGAGTACTTCCCCATCCCCATCGACGAGCACCTGGCGTTATTGCGGGAGAGCGGATTTACGGTGGTGGAAATGCTGTGGTATTCGTATCTGCAGGCGGGGTTTTACGCGATTAAGTAAACCGGTGGTTTCGCTACTCCTCAGCTTTCTCGGCTCGGCTGTGCTCCTCGCGCATCACACACTTACACCGGGTATCTGTCCAATCTGTAAGTGTGCGAAGAATCGATGTTAAATACTTTCCATGTTGCGCCACTGCCCGACTTTTTCGGCAACATCTCACGCAAACATATCGTATCATACTCTGCTATAAGGAGCATGCTGATGCCTTCCTGATGCTGGCAGGGTTGGGGATGGGGTTGGATTTTAAGCTGATTTACTGCGATTGTCTATACTACTAAAAGCGGCCTTCCAGAAAAGTCTGTGGCTTCTATGCAATTGGCTTATCGCGTAGGCTGCACTTAGTTTAGGTAGATTATAGGTGATAAATGACGATGTAAATATTGACAATTAGACTAGGAGCTAGTAGAGTAATGCCAGCGGTATGTAAGCGATTGAATATCCTTTCTCCAACTTATCGCTCTCATCTACTCTATCACAACATATGGAGGTTCGATACTCATGTGGAAAGTTCCCATTCTCGTTATTGCTCTTCTAGTATCTACGCTCGTCACGTATGCTATTCAGTATACTGTCGATATTCCGATCAGCTACGCATTACAATTATACGTTGACGGACACACTCAAAATATGGGACTCAATCAAGGGAATCAAGGACGAATCTATACAATGACAACGACGCAGACAGGAGTTATTTATTCGACGTATATGACTTTTGATCTAATAACCATTCCCGACACCGCCATACTGGACTCGGCAGCAGTAAAGGTAACACCAGTACAAGGATATGGTCAATTACCTGGATCGGACTGGGGGATGACGCTCTGGTTTTCACCAGCGAATCAGCCAGTCGGCGCACAATATATCCAATTAAATGACCCGAATGCGCCAATCAATAACACAGGGGCATATATTTCTCCCCCAGCCCCGCTCAATACCCAATGTGCGATGCAGTTTTTTCCAAACGCGAATCCTACTGTGCAAACTTACATCCAAGGTCGATTCGGCAAAGGGTCTATCGGATTTTATGTGATGCCATGGTCAGCGAATGCAATGGCTGGACTCCGATGTCCTGAGGATGGTACTGTACTAGAGATAACATATCACTGACATTTAGACTACCACCATTCTGATGCGGGGAGCAGACGCTTCGGCTTATGAATGATCACTGCGGAGGGGGAGCTAGCATTGTCACGCGTCTAGACATGTAGTTCATACGCGCAAATGTCCGGTGTCTCAAACGATGACATATCGCGAAACTGGGGTCTGTGGGCGTCCGGCTAGCCAGAGCCGGACGCGGCAGAATTTAGCAGCCTGTCGGCCATGGCCGACAGGCTGCTTGTATGTGACCATCAAAAAAACCCTGCACTCTATCCAATGCAACCTTCCTTTATATGTGCCAGACCGATTGGTCAGAAACCAAAGAGTAGCTCACCACTGCCCCGTGTTGTCCTGGGAATGGGAAATTCGATATGCTTGTCTGCTTGATTCAGGCAGTAGTATCTAGTAAAAACAACTTAACATTCGAGTTGCGCACAGCGTGATTATTCTATAGATATCGAACACAATCTAAGGTCGTTTAATTAGATATGTACACCAATCAGAGCCCTGTGAAACAGTAATCGCCTGAAAATCCGGGATCAGTTCCGGTGTCGGAATTGCATTGGCAGCGGTGCTGTCCAAACCAAAAGCACCATGGAGATTCTGCCCGCATACCCACACATGGTCATCCAGGGTACGGATAGAGGTCCTATTCCAATTACATACCACATCCGCCACATGTTGCACACCGGTGACTTGTGTGGGAGTCGATACGTTCTTACTATTCTGATCGCCAATACCCAATTGACCGTAATAATTCGCCCCCCAAGCCAACAGAGCGCCATTGGACGTCACAGCGAAACTGGAATCGACACCGGCGCCGATCGCGACTACGTCGTTCAGTCCGGGCACCAGCACCGGCTTCGGTTCCTGTGCTCCGGTGCCACTCTTACCGTTGCCGATCTCCCCGGAAGCATTGTCCCCCCAGGCCCAGACGGTGCCATCGGATTTGAGTGCCAAGTCGTGATGCCATCCTGCCGCGACCGCCGTCACACCGTTCAATCCGGTGATTATTCCCTGCTGTCCCGACATGATATCAACCGAGCCCCACACAGTGCCATCAGCTTTCAAGGCCATCAGGTTTCCATAAAATTTACTTAGGAAGACAACACCAGAGATGGGCATGGGCTTCGGAGGGTTGAGATGCGTAATGGAGCCCCCCCAACTCCATACCGTACCGTCCGCCGATAAGGCATAACTGATACTTGGCGTGGCAGCCACCATGACAATGTCGCTTACTCCTGGTACCTGCACGGGAGTGGTTTGCACGGTAGCTTGCCCGAAGCCTTGCTGGATGCCAAGTTGACCAACTCCATTCTGCCCCCAAGCCCAGACGGAACCATCAGCTTTGGCTGCCAGTGTATGACCTCCAGCCACAAAAAATCCAGAATCGGATGAGACAGAGACGACATCGGTCATGCCGGGGATTGGAACCAGGCCATACTGAGTTTGGGAACTCGTGTTGCCGATGCCCAGCAAGCCATTGGTATTATCGCCGCATCCATAGAGGGTGCCTGCAGCGCCGGTGAGTAACTGGATAGCCGTATGCAATAACACATGCCCGTCAGCAAATGCGGCGATGACTTTCCCCTGGTGGCGCGTCTCCAGGTCATGCCCGGTGAGGGCGATAGCGCCATCGCTTGCACCGTCGGCAGTGAGCATCGTTTGGCTCAGGTCGCGGCGTAGTTCGGTCAACAGACGTCCGGCGGCGATGCCGTTATAGGCATACCCATGCGTCAGGCGGGGTCTGGTCGGGCAGATCAGTGACTTGGGTGGAAGGATCAGGTTTTGCCACACCGTGGCGGCCTCGGGCAACCGTTGATCGTGGTCCTGCGCATAGGTGAGCAGCGTGGCGGCAATCTGCCGCTGGTTATTCAGACAACTGGCCTGCGCCCCCTTCTCGCGCACATGCGCCAGCACGGGCAACAGAATCGCCGTGAGCACACCGATAATCCCGACGACGACCAGGGTTTCGACCAACGTGAATCCACGTGTTCGTTGAGGACAATGCATGCGAGAGACCATCCTTTCCAGGCAGAGAGCGCTTGTCTAGCTAGATTGAAACAGTATAACATGGGCAATCGTGATAGGGAAGGCCAGCGTATGGTAGATTCAATAACAATTCTAGCATAAAATTATACTAGAGGATAGCAATATTGACAATCTACAGTACCATCGCAAGGAATACATAACATCGAATCCGATATCTCGAAGCCCCCGGATTGCCACCTGATTACAAATCGATGACGCCGCGATGAAATCTTCCCGGACGCCCACTCACGGATGCCGGTCCTTGCTATAATGCTCGCAACACTCGTTTCGATTCCAGGAGGTGTGCCATGCGGTGGTTCCTGCTGATGCTGTGTTGCCTGCTGCCTTTACTCGTGCTGGCCAATGATACGCGCGTGCTGGGGATCGGCGGACGAGTAGTGCGTATGAGCACGGAAGACCCATCCGTGCGCATGGTGAGTGAGTGCGTGAAGATGGATGTCTATCCTGGCTATTATGACGTCGCGGTGGAATTCCTTTTCACCAACGACGGGCCGGCACGCCGTGTGAAGATGGGTTTTCCGGAAGGCGGTTATGGCGATGTCGCAACAATGCGCTATCGCAAGCATACCAGCTTCACACGCTTCCAGACATGGGTGGACGGACACCCCGTGAAGGCACACCGCCTGCCGGCGGTCGCGGATGACGATGGGCGACCATTCACGACCTACTGGGTGAAAGATGTGGCCTTTGCCCGCAGGCAATCGCGGCTGGTACGCGTGGCCTATCGCGCCGTGACCGGGGATGATATCTTCGGCGAACGGTCCGCACATTACAGCTTCACCGGCGGCAACTGGAAGGGGAAAGTGGATTCCTCGTCGCTGGTCATCACCATGCACCTTGCCGGCACCAATGCGCTCAGGTTTTCGGTGCCAATGACCCGAAACGGCAACCGCTTTGCCGCCCGCTGGACGCACTGGCAGGCCGAATCCGAATTCACCGCCACCTTCCTCCCCATGCACCTGGATAGTCTGCTGATTCATGGGGAACCCCTGCATCCTGACATGTCCGAGAGCTTCACCGCTGTGCTCACGCAGCCGGGGAAAGGGAGTACTCCCCTGTTGCAGCCCCCGGCCATCCTGCGCGATGGGCGACCATTCATCGCCTTGCACGCCTGGAAGCGCTACCTGCATGCGCACACTAAAGAGGACACGAATATTTCCTGGGATGCATCGACCCACACCGCCACATTGACCACCGCCGCGCATACCGTGCGGTTCACCCTCAACCGTGCGCAAATGGATGTACAAGGACAACCGCCGGTAGCACTGCCTGCAGGCCCATTCCTCAGCCGCACGATCGATACGGCAAATGTGCGACAACCCGGCATGCTCTATGTCCCCTTGCAGCCGCTGGTGACGCTCTGGGATGGCAGCATGACGGTGGATCATGCGACGCATGAAGTCGAACTGCATATTCCATCGCTTGCTGGGGAGGCGAAATGAGCACTATCCAATAGGCTCCTTTATGGAAGGAATCTTCTGTTGAGATAGAGAAGTCTTGAATACTATCCGATCGAGAAGGGTGTGAAATCATGGCGCAATGGATGCGAATCGTGTTCGTCGTGTGCGTGTTGGGCGTTGCCGGGTGGGCGCTGGCTGATCCGCCGGCGAATTCCTTCAGCAATGAGCTGGATAAAACGCTCTACGATTGTACCTTTGTGGTGACGCCTCCGGCGCCGCTGCCGGATGAAGGCGGGGTCACGCTCACGCTGGAGGCTGGAACCGGCACGGATGCCGTGCAGCTCGCTGTGCGGGCGCAGTCATTGCAGCTAGAGGCTGTAGTGAACGGCAAGGCCAGCCATTTCGCGCCCATGCCCCTGCACCTGCAGCCGGGTACGCCCTACCCCCTCACCGTGCTCCGCCGCGGCGACTGGCTGGGCATCCTCCATAACAAAACTTTCCTCTTCCGCGGCACGGTGCCGCGCCCTGCCGGCGATCAGGGCGAGGTCGTCGCCACTGCCGGCTGGACGGTCGATGATCCGGAGGTGCAGCCGCTGGAGCCGGTGGTCTTCGCCGACAACTTTATGCGCACCAGCGACGTGCCCGGCGAGTGGCGCGTGCGCAGCGGCAAGTGGGCGCTGCAGTCCGCCTGGGACTTCGACCCCAAAGGCAACGCCGACCGCTTTGCCAACATCGAATATTCACAAAATCCCTTCGCCTGGACGGGCCGCAATCCGCACGGCGCGGCGCTGTGCACGGCGGGAAAAGCGTTCTGGGAGAATTACACCTTCTCCGTGGCAGTGCAGCCGGGGGCGGGCGGCGCGGCCGGCGTGATGGTGAACCTGGCGAACCCAGGGGACGCGAACAGCGACGGCTACCTGGTGCGCTGGAGCCCGGCCAACGATCACGGCCCGCAGGGGGATCGCCTCACACTGAGCCAGGTGAAGCAGGGAGCGACGACGGTCATCGCGGAAAGCCGTGGCGGCTATATTCCAAACCAGTGGTACAAGCTCACCGTGATCTCCACGCTGGATGGCCTGCGTGTGCTGGTCGATGGTGAACCCCGGCTGGAGGCGAAGAACGTGTGGCCATGGCGCGGCGGCGTCGGGCTCTATGCCGAAGGCAAGAATGGCGCCGTGTTCGATGACGTCACGGTCTACGGCAACACGATCAATAAGACGCTGTTGGAGGAACGACAGCAGGCACATATCAATGAGCGCTTCCAGCGGGACCAGAACGGCATGCAGAGCTGGGCGACGCGCAACGAGTGGACGATGTTCCCCGGCGAGCCGAACCGGTTGCTGTATGATGCCGACTGCTACGGCAACCAGTGGATGGCACTGAACGTGCGCCCCTTTAAAGGAAAAACCGGCGAGCTGCAACTGGTGCTCAACAGCGATGGGAAGAGTGCCACCTCGGGCTATCGGGTGGCGCTGAAGCTGAAGGACGGGAAACTGGACTATGAATTTTACGCCAACACCGTCAAACTGGCCACGGTGACCAAGGAACCGCTCTCCACGGGCACGGAGTATTCCTTCCGCTTCCACCACGAGGATGACAAGCTCTGGCTGGAGCAGGATGGCGAGTTGGTTGCAAAATTCTCCGACTTGCCACCACTGGATGGCCGGCGCCCGGCGTATAATGCCGATGGGTGCTTCGCGCTGGCGCACGATGTGATGCTCATGGGGCGCAACCGGCTGGACTACGGTTTCAGTGAGGAGCCGGTGGACTGGGTGCAACAGGGCACCTGGATGCAGGCCTCGCGCTGGGCCTGCTCGCCGCAATGGTCGTTCCTCGGCGGCTGGAGCCGCGGCGATGCGGTGCTCTGGCATAAAAAACGCTTTACCGGCGATCAATCCTTCGATGCCTTCCTCGGCCTGAAGATCGAATACCCGCACGAGCGCACCGACTATCCCAACCGCTACCGCGATTTCGGCGTGGCCATCTGCAGCGACGGCCATGACCCGCGCTCCGGCTATGCCGGCATTTATGGCGCAGCCGACGCCGCCGGCCATCCCAACCAGCGCACCGTGCTGCTGCGCCATGGCGTGGTGGTCGCCTCGGCGCCGCTCATCATTCCGGGAGACGAGCAATCGCATCAGCAGTGGTTCGAACTGGAGCTGCGGAAACAAGGCGCCCAGGTGCAGTTCTGGGTGAACGGCGTGCAGGCGTGCACGTATACCGATCCCCACCCGATTGACGAGGGCGTGCCCGCCATCTGGACGATGGACAACGGCATCATGGTGGCGCGCGCGCAGCTCCGCTTTGCCAACCCGCCGCAAGCGCGCACCGAGCCGCAAGTGCTGCTCGATACCCCGCAGTACCCCGAGTGGATCAATTTCAACAAGCCGCTGGTGTTGTCTTTCCCCGGCGCCTGGTCGACCAGCGGAAGAACGGTGGCCTTGCAGGCGACCGCACGCAAGGTGCCGAAGGGGGATGAGGCGGCGGTGTCGGTGAGCGGCACACATGTCACGCTGGCGCCGACCAAGCTGGGCGAGCACTGGTACCAGGTGACCGCGCTCGACGGCAAAACGAAATCCGCCCCCTGCCACGTGTCGTTTCAGGCGTTCAACCCGGCCATCAAGCGCAATGATGCCCACGCCGTCGTCCTCTACCGCTTCACCGAAGGCGCCGGCAAGCTCGTGCATGACCAGGCCAAAGGCCGGCACCCCGCCGACCTGATGGTTGCTCCGGGCGCCAACATTACCTGGCACCCGGGCCAGGGGCTCACCCTGCATCGCCGGGCGGGATTAAAGACGACTGGAGCAGTGGCCAAGCTGATGCGCCTGGCGAAAAACAAGGCGTGCACGCTGGAATGCTGGGTTTCGCCGGATTCCGTTGTGCAATCGGAACAGGTGATGTGCGGCTGCCTGCTCTCCTGGCAGAAGAATAACCAGGCCAACTTCGGCATCTGGTATTATGGCAACCAGTTACAGATAACCAGGGAGGGCGCAGAGCGGCGTGGCGGAAGCCCGATCTCCGCGATGAACAGCTATCACATCGGTCTGCACCATTATGTGCTGACCTGGAATGGCAAAATCGCCACCTGGTATGTGGACGGAGAACGGATGACCCAGCAGACAGGCCGTATGCTGGATCCCGACAAATGGACGAGTGATGCGTACCTGCAGTTAGGCGACCTGGGGAACGACACCAGCAACTTCCTCGGCACCTACTACCTGCTGGCGATCCACGACCGCTGCTTCAGCGCCAACGAAGTGCAGCACAATTACAAAGCCGGGCCATCGGCGACCTGATTGGTGTAGTTCAATCAATCCACAGATTACACAGATTAGACAGATTATTATTTATACACGGTGACGTTACAGGGAATATGCAACCCTGAATCGATACTTTGGGCACCGGAGAATCCAACCTCGGTTACCTTGTTCATTACTGGGAAACCGATTTACAGTCTTCGCTCTCGTATTTCACCAAAAAATCTGTCAAATCTGTGTAATCTGTGGATAGAAAAAGAAACTACCGCCACCCCGCAATCTTCTTCAGCATCGCCTCCGCGTGCTCGCGGTCCTGAATGCCGCCGAGGCCCATCCACACGCCGTTGGGGCGCAGGTTTTCCATGATGGTGTCGAGTTCATCGATGTCGACATAGGGGAGCTGGATGCCTTTGCCGGCGGCCTGGCACTTTTGATAGATGGGGATCCAATCGGTGGCGCGGCCATGGCCGTCGCCGTAGACCCACTGGATGGCGTTCAGTTCTTTGATTTCAAGCAGGCTATCCAGGTGGCGCAGGGCATTGGGGCCATCCAGGTGATAGATGCTGGCTTCCATATGCCGGCACTCCTCGGCAATGCCGGGGAGGAAGACATCATCGAACATCTCCTTCGATACCATGCAGGAGAAGTCGTTCGACGGCACGTACCACTTCTTCGTCGAGACGATGCCCGCCCAGGTGCTGATCGCCTGCCCGGCCGCCTTCAGTTTGTCGTAGTAGAAATCGTACACCTGGAAGTAGACCTGGGAGATGTACGGGAGCAACGCTTTGATCTCATCCTCCGCCTCGATCATGTCGATATTCATCCGCAGCGGATCGCGAAAGGCCACGATGGCATCGCCGCCGGGGTGGAGATCGGTGATGCCGGTGTAGAACTTGCCCTTGCCCACCGCCAGCAACGCATCGGTCATTTCATTGATCTTCTTCCAGTAGAAGTTGTCCGTGGAAAATTTGATCTTCTCGACATCCGCCCAGTCATTCAGGTTGGGGATGGACCATGAGGTGGTCTCGCCGTATTCCAGCTCGCAGCCGAAGAAGGCGCTGAAGACTTCTGGCCCGAGATTCGGCATGGCAGTCGGCAGCGCATCGCCGAGATATTCGGTGTTCATCGCCCCGGCCAGCGCGCGTTCGGCGATATACTCGGCATCCATCCAGCGGTCGCGCAGCGCGGGATACGTCTTTGCCGCCGGCCATGGGTAATCGGGATTCGGCTTCGACAGGCATATATTGACCACGGGCCGGTCGATGATCTCACACTGCCAGAAGGCATCCTGGCGCGCCAGGCGCTGTTCCCAATCAGGAACATGTTCGATGGGCATCATGTTGCAAAATTCCCCCATTCCGGTGTAACGTACTGCAGAGCGCATCGGCATGCAGTGAATATAACGTGAGCAGTATAACAGGCTGCCAACCGGTATGCAAGGCGACGGGGAATAGATTCGGGATGCAGGATGCATCCATACTTTACAACATCCTCTTCCGTCTCGCCAACTTTTTGCTATAATAAAGAAGAGGTGAATGCAGACAGTTCTGTGCTGCCGAGTTGGTTGCGATGGGATATATGGAAGATCATTACGACGACAATTTCACCCTGACCGAGCGGCAACTGGCGATTTTACAGGCGCTGATCGACGAGTATATCGCCACGGCGCAGGCAGTGGGTTCGCAAGCGCTTGCCACGCACCCCGACATCCACGCCTCCTCCGCCACCGTGCGCAATGAGATGGCTCGCCTGGAAGAGATGGGCTTGCTGCTCCAGCCGCACACGTCAGCGGGGCGCATCCCCACCGACCTGGGCTACCGGGTCTATGTGCGGCATCTCATGCAGCGTTACCGCCAGTACAAGCAGCGGATGACCCTGCCGCCGCATCAGCAGGACCCCGGCATCGAGGCCACCTGCCGACTGCTGGGTGAATTGACGCGCTACACTACGCTGGCGATGTTGCCCGGCTGGGAGATGCGCCGGTTGCAGCATATTGAGCTCGCCCCGGTCGGCGCTGACCAGTTGCTGGTCATGTTGCTCACCGACGACCAGCAGGTGCTGCACAGCCTGAGCACCATCAGCGAGCGCCCGGACCCGGCGCGGCTTCGCCAGGTGAATGACCTGTTGAACGAACAGTTCGCCGGCAAGCCGCTGGCTGATCTCACCCCGGAAGCCCTGACCGCCGCCATGGCGCGCCTCCCCCACCCGCCCAGCGATTTCTACCGCCAGGCGCCCGCGCTGGTGCGGCGCGGCCTCGAGCAGGATCGCGCGGCGGCGCGCATTTATGTGGAAGGCACCGCGCACATCTTCGAGCAGCAGGAATTTGCCGACATGCCCAAGCTGCGCGCCCTCATGGAGGCGCTGCATGAAGAATCCGTCTTCGAGCAGCTCTTCGCGCGGTCGCAGCCGGGGCAGATCCAGGTGAGCATCGGCGAGAAAAACCCGCATCCCGGGCTGGGAGACTGCGCCATCGTCTTCACCAGCTACCAGATCACCGAACATACCACAGGCCGCGTCGGCGTGCTCGGTCCCAAGCGCATGAAATACCGCCAGGTGATCGGTACCATGGACGCGATTGTCCACAACCTCGACCGCCGCCTGAACGGTGCCGACGCGCAGGAATAGCCCCGCACCGGTTTTGCTATCCGTCCCGAAAACTCTATTGCAGTCTCCGCTCTCGAATTTCCCTCGTCATCGCTTCGTCCGCACGCGGGAGAACCGAATTGGTCGGCATGAGTGTCGTTACTTGTTTGTCTTCGTGACAGAAACGCTACGGTGTTGGAAGTCTCGTACGGCGATTTGCCGCAAATAGGAGAAACTTAGTGATGGTGCTCGCAGACGCAAAACTGCCAGCCAGATGGAGGGGCGGCGATGACGCTACATTATCACCAGGATTATCAGTGTGTGAAGTGCGATACATATTTTGTACCGTTTCAATCCCCCGTCTCCCTGTGCCCGGAATGTGGGGAGCCGAATTTACAGGGCGAGGAGTTTCGCGATATCGTCAAGCTGCTTATCGAGGCCAACGCCACCCACCGCCGCCAGTTCGGCCGCTTTACTCCCCCCGCCTACGGCGTATTTTCGCTCATTGATCATTACATCTACTACAGCGCCAACATTTTCGATCTCTATATGGAGCGCCAGGCGCCGAAGGCGTTGATCATTGAAGAGGTCATTGCGAGCGAAACGCCGGCGTGGCAGGAACACCTGCGTGAATTGCTCTATCAGCTCTTCGAGCAGGCCGAGCGCCAGGGAATTTTTCAGATCCAACAGGTTCAAGAGGAAAAGCCCATTGAGGGGAATACGTGATTTCCGGTGTACAGAATTGCCCAACCCGTGCTGGGAACAAGTGGGGTATGGGAGTGTGGGAGTAAGGGAGTATTTTCGCGGGCGAGACAAGTGCATACGGGCTCAGAGTTTACAACGCCCCACGCAACACGACCTTCGCTGATACAAACGGATACTCCCATACAACCCTGTCGATGGCGCTGATCAGGGGAAACAGCGCAGGTTATACCAACAGGTCAGTGGAGGAGACACGGTACAACCTGACCGGATTGCTGATTTTCCGTCTGGATCGCCCACAGCAATATTGACACCGGCGGGCGCATTGTGTATACTGTTTTCCGTCCGCACATTACAGGTTGCCGGATCGACGTGACGTTCACGAGCCACCGTAGCTCAGCTGGTAGAGCAGCGCACTCGTAATGCGCAGGTCAGCGGTTCGAATCCGCTTGGTGGCTCCAGATCCGAGACCGTGTTCATGCGGAGAGGTGGCCGAGTCAGGCTGAAGGCGCTCGCCTGCTAAGCGAGTAAGGGAATTTAAACTCTCTTCCCGGGTTCGAATCCCGGCCTCTCCGCCAGAAAACTTACATATGCCGCGCGCCCGTAGCTCAGCGGATAGAGCGCTAGGTTGCGGACCTAGAGGCCGCAGGTTCGATCCCTGCCGGGCGTACCATTTAAAATAGCAGCGAGGAAATCGATTTTCCTCGCTGCTATTTTTTTTGGTTTCAGGCCACTTGCCGCCAGGATGGCGGCGCTCCCAGGTTTTACCCCACCAGATAATACGCCCACAACGCCGCCACCTCGCGGACGATGAAATAGCGTTCGCCCAGCAAAGGGGTTGGCTCTTCCGCGGGCACCGTGTAAACCTCCCAGCCGGCGCGCTGGTAGGTGAGTTTGATGCGCGGGAGGTGGTAGGCGTGGCTGACGGCGAGGATGCGGGTGCAGTGAAGGCGTTGAAAGAGCACGCTGGTATTTTGCACGGTGGCGCGCGTGTTCACCCCGTTGGGATCGGTGAGGATCGCGTGGGCGGGGATGCCTTGCCGGAGGGCCATGCGCCGCATGGCCTCCGTCTCGTGCACCGCCCCTTCGCCCGGCCCGCCGGAGAAGATGATCCGCGGCGCATAGTGCTCCTGGTATAGCCGACAGGCCGTTTGCACGCGGTCTGTCAGCGCGCGCGACGGGCTGCCGTCGGCATAGACACCGGCGCCGAAGACGACGATGGCATCTGCAGCGCGACGATAATCGACATTGCCGAAACAGGCAATTTGCGCCAGTGGAAAGCCGATGAGACAGGCGAGAAAGACCAGCAGCATTGTCATCCGCTCCAACGGCCCACACACGCACGGGCCTTTCCAGTACACTGCCAGCACAATAATCAGCAGCGCGGCACTCACCAGGAAGGAGAACGGCACCAGCATGCGGGTATGAATGACCTGGTGCGCGATCAGCACGTAATACTGGATGCCGTTCCAGAGCGCGTAACCGAGCAAAGCCGTGAAGAGCCAGCGCATGACCTCCCGTGGCCACCCCGGCACCTGTGGGCGTGCGGCGAAGAGGAGCAGCAATACTGCCGCAGCCAACAACGCGAGCGATGTGAACCATTGCGGGAAGGGACGAAGGTCGATCCACCAGAGGTTGGCATCGAGACCGGGGGTGCGCAGCGCACCGAGCAGATTGAGGAGCGAAAATCCCCCCAGAAACGCCGCCAATGCGCGGGCCGCCGCCACAATCACGCTCATCAAGCTTGACGTATTAATGGGTTCTCTGTTTTGCGAATCAGACGAATGCGCCATCTCTTCTCCCTATATCTTCCATTGCATGTCCCACGCTAAGCATGGGGTTTGGCGATTATCCGGCGATGACATCGCCATTACAAAACCGTGAATTCTTTCGGTTTGCTGCCGTTCCAGCAGACGGACTCCGGGAGTTGGGATTTTGTTGTCGCGGCCTAACTTAAAACACCAGTTTGTATTTAAGTGGAGTTGACTGCCCACATTCCATCGCATCAAGCGGGTATGGTATCCATGGGAGGATGGATTGCAGATGCTGCCAATCCGTGAACGGAGTCGAACATGTGGGACCTAGTATTGATGATGCTGGGGGATTTCAGCTTCTGGGCACGTGTCCTTACCGCGTGTCTCCTCTGGTACATCGTCGCCTGTGCCATCTCCCGCTGTCATTGTAAAAGTAATGCCAGTAAATTGTGGTCCACCAAAGCCGCTCCCTGGCTAGCCTTGCTCTTTATCGCCCCCCTTTCGGGTATTGGGGTCTGGCTCTGGTGGAATGATATCCTGATGGCAATCCTGCTGGCTATCGTCACCATCATTATCCCGATATTGTTCCTCTTAATCTATTCGGGGATGGAGGCGGCGGCTATTGAGGAGAATAAAACAGGTTCGATGTCGGAGCATTGAGTGGAATGATCAATACGCCGGTTCACCCTGCGGAACCCTCTGCAGGAAGACCGGCGTATTTTTGTGCCTTACGACACAGCCACCCTTCCCTTTTCTTGCTGGAATCTGGTAGGATGAAGTCGTCAATCAACGAGATCGGTGATGAAGAACGCTTCATTCCGCACTCGACAGTCCGCCATGAGAAGGAGTTGATCAGATGCTCTATCCCCTTCGGTTCGAACCCATCTATTTTGAAAAAGTTTGGGGCGACCGACGCTTGGAAACAATCATGCACCGGCGGCTTCCCCCGGAGATTGCGATCGGTGAGTCGTGGGAGGTGTCAGACCATCCGCATGGGCGCAGCGTGATTGCCAATGGTCCGGCACGCGGCACCACCCTGCATGCGCTTATCAGCCAGCAGCCGAACGAGATACTGGGCACACGTGTCTGCGGGCGCTTTGATACGGTGTTTCCGTTGCTGGTGAAGTATATCGATGCCGGCGAAGAGCTCTCTGTCCAGGTGCATCCCAGTGACGAATATGCCGCCGAACATGCCGGGGAGATGGGCAAGACGGAGATGTGGTATGTGCTGCATGCCGATCCGGGCGCGTGCCTCATCGCCGGCCTGCGTGAAGGCGTCACCCGGGAGGCCTTCCAACAGGCGCTGATTGATGGGGATCCCGCAGCGCTGCTGCATCGCATGCCGGTGCGCACCGGGGACAGCATCTTCATCCCGAGCGGCCGCATTCACGCCATCATGCCCGGCCTGGTGATCCTGGAGATCCAGCAGAGCTCCGACACGACTTATCGCCTGTATGATTGGGGGCGGATGGGGCTCGACGGTAAACCGCGCGAACTGCATGTCGAGCAGGCCCTGGCCGTCTCCGACTGGTCCGATTACGAGCCGCAGCCGGGCGTGGTTAGCGTAGAAACGGAAGGAGACAACCGAAAAACCGTGCTGGCGACATGCCCGTATTTCACGGTAGAAAAATACGATCTGCGTGGTGAGCGCACTTTCGCCACCGATGGCGGCAGTTTCCACATTCTCAATTGTGTCGCCGGGAACGGCACGCTCAGTTGGGAAGGCGGCACCGATACTATTACGGTCGGTGACAGTATTCTGGTGCCGGCCGGCTTGCGCCATTTCACGCTTTGCCCGCACAGCGACGCTTCCATCCTCGTTTCCTACGTGCCGTAAATCGTTGATGCTCCGGTGCGCGACGGCGTACCGGAGCATCAAATGTTCCACAAATTTCTGTCTGCCACTATTCACAACAAGCACTTTATATGGAATAGATTGTCAGGATTGACCTGTCCCCGTATCCCCACACGGCACAGGCCGTACCTTGGACGGGGAATTACACCGGGCTGTTCGCGGATGCAGTATCCACTCGGCGTCCTTTTCGGGGTGGCTGTTCCACCGAGATATCTCCCCCTTTCCAGGTACTTTATCAAAATTTCATAAAAAAGACCTCACCCATGGGAGTTAGAACTGATGTCGAGCGGGTATAACAGATAAGTCATTCACTATACCTGCCATCGTGTCCCCCTCATATTGCAGGTAGCTTGCTTTATTCACGAATCTTTCGGAATAACGCATCGCGCACCTGGATGGTGAAGCGTATGAGTCATCCAGGATGGCGCATCCAAATTACTGCTGGCTTGAACACTACAGCTTCGTGATCACATGCAAATCCGATCCACCACCGTTGATCGTCGCTGTCTATTGTCAGCAAGAAGATGAGGAGGACATATGTCACACAGTCGTACGCGCCTGTTGTTCGCGGGCGCACTGGCCGTTCTACTGCTGGGCATTGCAGCCATAGTAGCCTTTGCCAGCACCAGCTTCACGATGCGAAGCATTACGCCCAATCCATTCAATCCGACAGCGGGCCAGGTGGCTGCTATCCGCTACGGTCTTCCCGTGGAGTGCAACTTCAAGATTGTCGTGCTCAATAGCGCCGGCACGGAAGTACGCACTGTCTACTCGCACAATGGCGGGTCTGCAGATCCGGCGATGCTGAACAATTGGGATGGCAAGGACAACAATGGGCAAATTGTGCCGAATGGCACATACACCGTCGTCATCAGTGGCACGGCCACGAACGGCACGCCCATCGGGAGTGCCACCGGCACAGTTGGGGTGATCGGCGGGAGCAGCAGTGGCGGCACCACACCGCCGCCGACGACCAGTAGCGGCTTCAAAATCACCGGCATTTCGCCGAATCCGTTCGATCCGAGCAAGGGATCGGCAACGATCACCTATACCGTGCCCACCACGTCGAACTACTCCATCGTGGTGAAAAATAGCGCCGGCTCGCAGGTGGTCAGCATTGTCAATTATGTCGGTATGCCGACCGGCACCTATACCCGCACCTGGAACGGCAAGGATAGCTCGGGGAATACCGTGCCCAATGGCACGTACACGTTTGTCATTGCCGGGACCACCAGCGGCGGTTCCACGCTGACCACGGCGACGGCACCGGTGAGCGTCAGCACATCATCGACCACGCCGCCTCCCACGACGCAGGCCTTCGCGATCACCGGCATTACGCCGAATCCGTATGATCCGAGCAAGGGATCGGCAACGGTCACCTACACCGTGCCCGCCACCGCCGACTATAATGTCGCGGTCAAAAACAGCAGTGGCACCGTGATCCGCACGCTGGGCACCTATACCGGCAAGGGCGCCGGCACCTATACCGCAACGTGGGATGGGAAGAACAGTAGCGGTACGCTGGTTGCCAATGCGACCTATACCGTGGCCGTCTCCGGCACGGTGAGCGGCAGCAGCACGGCGATCACCACGGCGACCTCAAACCTCAGCGTGTCGACCAGCACCGTGACGCCGCCGCCCGGCCCGACCAATACCAGTGGTGAACTGGGGCAGACGATCGAAGGCTGCGGCAGCGCAAACTTCGGCTGGATGAAATATTCCGCCAGCGAGAAGTTCGGCATCCTGTTCATCGCGCCGAAGAGCGGCACGATCACCAATCTCACCATCGACTGGAAAGAGAATGGTGGTTATGGCTCCGGCAATAAAGGCACCTACACCTTTGAGTTGCAGAGCAATGGCAGCGGCAATTACCCGTCCGGCACCGTGATCGCCAAGACTACGGGCATCGTTCCGACGGCGAACATCCCGGGCGGCGGCGATGGCCCGTTGACCTTCCCGATCAGCGCCTGCCTGACCGCCGGCACGATCTACCACCTGGTGATCTACGATACCGACCCGAACTACAGCACCAACTGGTCGTCACCGAATACGTTGATGAGCCGCGTGCTGCCGTGGGACGGCACCGTCGGCAACCGCGGTGAGTGCTACGACAGCGGTTCCTGGCAGCCGTGGACGTCCAGCGAGAATATTTGGAACACCACCGGCGGCAACGCGGTCAACGGCTCGCACGTGCCCATTCAGATCACCTGGTCGGACGGCACATACACCGGCGACCCGTATTACTCGGCGGCCGTGAGCGGCGGCGCCTACTGGTATGGCGCCAACCGCGCCGGCGAGAACATCGTGTGGAACAAGGCGACCACCTCGATCTGCAAGATCGGGATCTGCGTCGGCAAGGTCGGCAGCCCGGCCGGTTCGCTCATCTACCATCTGGAAAAGGTGGGCTCCGGCGATCTCGCCACCGGCACTATCGCGACCGCGTCGCAAGTCAACACGATCCCGAACTGGGTCTACGTGACGCTGCCCAGCGCGGTGACGCTCACCCAGGGAACGAACTATCGCCTGTGGTTTGAATCACCATCAAGCAGCAGCAGCAGCAACTGCTACTTCCAGTACATCCCGTACAGTGACCATAATCCCGACTCCTGGCTGCAACAGGGGTGGGGCGGCTCGCAGAGCTACTATGTCACCAGTACCGGCAGTAGCTGGTCGACCCCCGATTACGCCTTCGACCTGACCTTCAGCATGCAATAAGGGGTAACGGTTCGCGTGAACAAAGCGCCGGACGGTCATGGGCCGTCCGGCGCTTTGCTGTGCCATGTCAATCTCCTGGCCAACCGCGAATGCACACGCACAACGTCCTACCATTCAGAAATTCGGGTACATCCGCGTTAATTCGCCGTGCTGCTAATCCTCATCCAGGCTGTTGCCTCCTGATCCCCACCAACATTCCTTCCCTTTTCCGGCGCCCACCCCTTGACACGTTTCCGACCTACCCATATGATTAATCATACTTTTCATACTACTGTGAGGGAATGATGGATCTTATCAACGAAGGTTGCAAACAGATGCCGAAGATCGAAGACTGTTTTTACGGGTCTGCGACTCTGGGCGAACGCGGTCAGGTGGTCATCCCGGCAGAAGCGCGCAAGGACTGTGATATCCACGCTGGAGATAAGTTGCTGGTCTTCCGCCATCCCATGCATCCCCATATGCTTGTCCTGGCCAAAGTTAGTGAAATGCAGCAATTTTTCTCAAAGATGGCCCAGACCTTTATCGAAGCGGAAACCCAATTGGGAATTCTCTCCGAAGAACACGAGTAGCAGCGCCTGATCACCGGCATACGGCAACAGGAACGTGATACCACTGATCTACAGCATAATCCAGGCAACAGCGCCTGTGTTCCGGCTTAGCCGGATAATGATTGAAGGAGCGTATATGAAGAGAGCATGGTTGAACGGGGCATCGCTGCTTGGCGTTGCCTTACTTGCCTTGTTGATGCTCACCTGCTCCGGATGCAGTCTCAAGCGTGATGAGGCTGCCCGGGGCGAGGCCATGGGAACTGCCGATGCCGCGTCGACGACGCCGCCAACACCGGTCAGTGTGATGACACTGCAGCCGCAGAACCTGACGGAAGAGATCGCGGTGACCGGCACCTTGAAGCCGGCGAATGAAGTGACTGTCGGCACGCGGGCGGAAGGTCGGATCGCCATGGTGATCGGCAAGGAAGGGACACCAGTTCACCGCGGGGAAGTCGTCGTCCGCCTGGAAGATGAGGATATGCGTACGCAACTGCGCTCTGCGCAGGCCGCCTACCATGCCGCTATTGCGCGCGTGGAGCAGGCGAAAGCTGCCGTCACACAGCAGCAAACCTCCACGGACACCGGCATCGAGAATGCCCGCGCGGCGGTCGAAGCGGCCATTGCACGCTTGCAGCAGGCGAAAACCACCGCCGATGCCACGGAAGCCACCTGCAATGCCCAGATCAAGTCCGCGCAGGCCACCCGTGATGCCGCGCAAGCGCACCTGGATTTACTGAAGAATGGCTCACGCTCACAGGATAAGGCCATCGCCGAGAGTGCCGTCCGATTAGCCAAAGCAACCTACGATAACGATAAATCGAACTACGACCGGTATGCGGTCTTATATGATCAGGGGGCCATCGCCCGCACGGTGCTGGATGGCGCCAAGACGAAGATGGAAATCTCCAAAGCGCAGTTCGACTCCGCGCAACAGCAGCTCTCGCTGGTGCAGGTCGGCGCGCGCGAGGAAGATATCCAGGCCGCTGAAGCCGCAGTCCGGCAAGCTCAGGAAGGCCTCAATACCGCCAAAGCCAATCTCAAGCAGGTCGATGTGGCTCATGCCAATGTCGATATCGCGGTGACCGGTGTCAACCAGGCGAAGGCCGCGCTCGAACAGGCGCGCTCCGCGCACCAGGTGAACATCATGCGCGACAAGGATGTGCTGGCCGCACAGGCGGCGGTCGACCAGGCCCGCGAGATGGTGAATACCGCCTTACAGAATCTCGATTACACCATGATCTACTCCCCGGTTGACGGCGTCATCTCGGCCAAACTCGTCGATGTCGGGCAGAGTATGGGGAAAAACGTCACGGTGCTCCGCATCACGACCAATCAATCACTCTACTTCGAGGCGAACGTCTCCGAGTTGGAAGCGCCACGCCTGCGCAGCGGCCAGCCGGTGATGATCTCCGTTGATGCGCTGCAAGGGAATCGCACGAACCTCTTCGGCGCGGGAAAGGGCCACAGCATTGTCGGCACCGTCGAGAAGGTGGTTCCGGTGGTGGATGCAAGCACGCGCAACTTCGTTGTCCGCGTGATCGTCCCGCGCAATGTGCAGCTCTTCCCCGGCATGTTCGCCCGCGGCACCATTGTGGTGGCCAAGCATGACAAAGTGGTGGCCATTCCCAAAGAGGTCATCGTCGAGAAGGGGAATTTGCAGCAAGTCTTTGTCGCTGTGAACGGCAAAGCAGTACGGCGCCCCATCGCCGCCGGCGTGGCGACCGGCAATCTGGTGCAGATCATTTCCGGCCTGACGACGGGTGAACAAGTCATCACGACCGGGCAGCAGAATTTACAGGACGGCGACCCGATTTCCATTCAAACCGGGTTGAAGAAGTAACGGAGAACGGCACATGTGGTTAACACGACTATCAATCACCCGCCCGATCACCATCCTGATGCTGGTGGTGGCGCTGGTCATTCTTGGGTTACAGTCTAACAGCCGGCTGCCGGTCGACCTCTATCCGGATGTCGCCTTCCCGATGCTGGCGATCTCCACGGTCTATACGGGCACCGGACCGGAAGAAATGGAAACGCTGGTCACCAAGCCGATCGAGGACCAGGTGAGTACCATCAGCGGGTTGAAGAAGATCACCTCCTCCTCGTCGGAAGGCATCTCGACGGTGATGCTGGAGTTCAATCTCGGTACCAATATCGACGTCGCCTCGTCCGACATCCGCAGCAAGCTCGATGCCCTGCGCAACACGCTGCCCCAGGATGCTAAAGCGCCGGTAGTCAATAAAGTCGACGTGAAGGCGCTCCCGGTCATCCAGTTGAACATGTCCAGCACTACCCGCAGTTCAATTGAGGTGCGCCGGCTCGCCGACGACTTCCTCAAAGACCGGCTGAGCCAGTTGCCTGGCGTGGCGGAGGTGAGCGTCTCCGGCGGTGACGTGCGCGAAATCCAGGTGAAGGTGGACAAGAGCCGCCTGGAGGCCTATCGCCTGAGTATCAGCCAGGTGGTGAGCGCGCTGCAGAGCGAGAACCTGAACTTGCCCTCCGGGACGATTGAAGAAGTTTCGCGCAACTATGCCGTGCGCGTAATGGGCGAATTCACCGACCCCGAGCAAATCCGCAATGTGCGCATCCCCAACGCGGGCGGCAATCCGAACCTGATGATTAAGGATGTGGCCGACGTGCAGGATACCGTCGCCGAGGCCGGCAGCTACACCCGCGTCGATGGTGGCTCGAGCGTCTCGCTGGTGGTGCAGAAGCAGTCTGACGCCAATACGGTGAAAGTGGTGGATAGCGTGCGCGCGGAACTGGAAAAATTGACCGGCCAGCCGTTTACAGAAGCCGGGCTGGCAAAACAGGCACGCGAGAAACGCACGGCGAAAGGCGCGCAGCCTGCGGCAGCCAGTGCCGGGGAGCACCTGCCGCCAGATATCAGGATCACGGCTTCGCGCGACCAATCGACCTTTATCAAAGACTCCTTGCACGATGTGTATTCCTCCCTGTTTGAGGGCGCACTCCTGGCGATGCTGATTGTCTTCCTCTTTCTGCACAGCCTGCGCGGCACGTTCATCGTGGCACTGGCTATTCCCACCTCGATGATCGCCACCTTCATGGTGATGGACATGCTGGGCTTCACCATCAACATGATGACCATGATGGGCTTGTCGCTCTCGGTGGGAATTCTGGTCGACGACTCCATCGTGGTGCTGGAAAATATCCACCGGCACCTGAAGATGGGCAAGTCACCGGCCGATGCGGCCATCGCCGGGCGAACCGAGATCGGGCTGGCGGCCATGACCATCACCCTGGTGGACGTGGTGGTGTTCGTGCCCATCGCCTTCATGGGCGGCATCGTGGGCCAGTTCTTCCGCCAGTTCGGTCTGGTGGTGGCCACCGCCACGCTATTCTCCCTGTTCATCTCCTTCACCCTCACCCCGATGCTGGCCTCGCGCTGGCTGAAGAAGCATGAGGAGGAAGAGGCCGAAGAGGAACGCCAGCTTGAGCACCCCGGCCTGTTCAAACAGTTCGTCGATGCCTGGGAAGCCGTCTATAATGGCTTTGACCATACCTATCGCAAGGTGCTTGAATGGTCGCTCGACCATCGCGCGGTGGTCATTTGCCTGGGTCTCATGGTGATGACGTCGAGTATCGCCTCGCTAATGGCACCGCCGAAACCCGAGCAGCTCCTCGCCGCACTGCCCTTCCTCGGCGTCGGCCTGGTGGTATTCCTGCTGCTCTGGTACCCGCTCGCCCTGATCAAGTCCGGCGTGGGGCGGTTCTTTTATACGCTATTGGGCCTGGTGGTCAGCATCGCCATCATCAGTGTGATGGCGCGGATTGCCGGCATGGTGACCATGCCCAGCCCGACATTGCCGATGATGCTGGTGATGGTGTTGCTGGGGGTCGTCGCGTATCAGATGACCCGCCCGACGGATCGACAGAAGACGATCACAACCGGTCGCGCTGTCGTCCCGCTTGTTGCTGTCGGCGGGGCATTGATTGTCGTCGTGCTCTTCCTGCCGCGCGCGTTTACCTTCGAGTTTTTCCCGCAGATCGACCAACGGCAGATCAGCATTAAAGTCGAGCAGGAAGTCGGCACCACCCTCGACGTGACGGATATGACCACCCGGCAGATCGAGAGCGATCTGCGCAACAAGTATAAAGACGAAGTTAAAACGATCTCCACCTCGGTCGGCAGTTCCGGCAGCGGAAGCCTGCTGAGCATCGGGGCATCCGGTCCGGACATCGCCCAGATCAACCTGGAATTGAAAGACTTCGAGAAGGGCAAATCGCATACCACGGATGATGTCATCAAGTACATCAACGATCAGTACAGCACGCTGCCCGGTGCGAAAGTGACGGCATCATTCTCCAGCGGTGGTCCCGGCGGGGCGGCGATCGATATCGAGATCAGCGGCGATAATATGCAGCGGACGCAGGAGGTTGCTTCGCAGGTCTACGATCTCGTGCGGAGTACGAAAGGCGTCTTCGGCACCGACCTCTCCTGGCGCGAAGGGCGCCCGGAAGTGCAGGCGCATATCGACCGCGATCGGGCCGCGCAGTACGGCATCAGCGTGGCGCAGATCGCCACCGCCCTGCATACCTCGCTGGAAGGCGACACCAACTCCAAGTTCCGCGAGAACGGCAAGGAGTATGACATCCGCGTCTCGCTGCCGAAGGCACAGCGCAACATCGTGAGCCAGGTGCCCAATATGGTCGTCGGCACCACTGCCGCCGGGCGACCGGTCTACCTGTACGAAGTCGTGCGTCTGGAACCGGCCGGGGGCCCGACGAAGATCGACCGCACCAACCGCCAGCGCTCGGTGACCATCACCGCGCAGCTTGCGAAGGGCTACGCCCTCGGCAACGTGCAGCAAGTGCTGGATCCGAAAATCAAGAAACTGGACGTGAGCGGTGTCACGGTCTATTGGGCCGGCCAGGCGGAAGAGATGCGCGACAGCACCAACAGCATGGTCAGCGCGCTGGTGCTCTCCGTGGTGCTGGTCTTCATGCTGATGGCCGCGCTCTTCGAGTCGCTCCTCGCCCCGCTCATCATCTGGTTGGCCGTGCCGCAGGCAATGGCCGGCGCGTTTTTCGCATTGACCATCACGCACAAGTCGTTGAACATGATGTCCATGATCGGGATCATCATGCTGGTCGGGTTGGTGACGAAAAACGCCATTCTGCTGGTTGACTATACCAACACGCTGCGCAAAGAACAGGGTATGGGTCGCCGCGAGGCGCTGTTGCAGGCCGGGCCGACGCGACTCCGCCCGATTCTCATGACCACGCTGGCGATGATCTTCGGCATGCTGCCCACCGCCATCGCCCTCTCGAAGGGATCGGAGATGCGCCAGCCGATGGCCATCACGGTGATCGGCGGTCTGCTGGTGGCGATGTTCCTCTCGCTGCTGATGGTGCCGTCGTTCTATATCATCGTCGATAATATCGGCGAGGCGTTTACCAATTTCAAGACGCGTCTTTTGAAGGGAATTGGTGTCTAATAAAATAGAGAGCGATCAATGGCAGATTTGTCGGTGTCTCCGAGCAACCCGGGCACCGGCAAATCTGCCAGGACGGCGGACCTCGCAGATGAGACCTGGGCTGTTGCCCCTCGTTTTCCGCTTGGTCCGGCAGGATGCTTGCCTTTAATCACGAATCATGCACTATTGTATCTCAAGCGTATTGCAGAATAGCGAGGACACGGGTGATGAATATCGGAATCGTTGGCGTCGGCGGCATTGCCGGCGCCCATCTGGGAGGCTATCGGAAGATCGACAATGCGCAGATTACCGCGCTGTGCGATATCATCCCGGAGCGCGCCAGCGGGACGACGCATGAATCTGCTCTCAACATCGGCACGGTCGGCGGCGGCACCGCACTGCAGGTAAAATCTTACCTCGACTACCGGGAATTTGTCCGCGACCCCGATATTGAGATGGTGGATGTCTGCCTCCCCACCGATTTACACGCTGAAGTCACCATCGCCGCCCTGGAAGCGGGCAAGCACGTGTTATGTGAAAAGCCGATGGCCCTGAACGTGGAAGATTGCGACCGGATGATCGCTGCGGCGAACGCCTCCGGTCGCTCTTTAATGATTGCGCAGTGCATCCGCTTCTGGCCGGAATATGCCGTGGTAAAAGAACTGGTCGACAGCGGTAAATATGGCAAGGTGACCAGTGCGCTGTTCCGGCGGCTCAGTGGCTTGCCGAAATGGTCGGAGTGGTTCCCCAAACCGGAACGCAGCGGCGGCGCCATTCTCGATCTGCATATTCACGATGTCGACTTCATCAATTATCTCCTCGGCCTGCCGAAACGCGTCGTCGCGGTCGGCGTCGAAGATGAGCACGGCATCGGTCAGGTGATGACGCGCTACTGCTATGATGGCGATGAAGCCATCTTTGCTGAAGGTGGCTGGTATTATCCGCCATCCTTCCCCTTCCGCATGACCTTTGTCGTGCGGATGGAAGGCGCAACCGTCGAATACGATCCCGGCAACAAACCGTTCACCGTCTATCCGGAAGACGGCGCGCCGTTCACGCCGGAATTACAGGACGGCGACGGCTACTATCACGAAATCGCCTATTTCATCGACTGCATCTCCCGCGGCGTTGCGCCGGAAATCGTCACCGCCTGGGATGCACGCGAAACCATCCGCATGGTCCTCGCGGAAGCGGAATCGGTGCGCAGTGGCAAAGCCGTCGAGTTGTGATCATGCAGGGGTATGGGGCAGTGTCCGAGCAACGGCGGCCCATACCGCAATTCAAACCGGCATTTTCGTCCGAATAGGGATAAATTGCACCTGTCAGCACTCGTGAAAAAAAGCACAGGTTGCACATTCGAACTGTTCGGTATACAATGCAGGGGTAACGGGAAAGCAAACATCCGGCAATGCAGCTGACGGGCAGCCAACACGCATGCATTGTCAGCAGGTGTCCGAATGAAGGAGAGGCTGTGGGAGCGCGAATAAGTCCCGAAACCCGTATTGGAATCGTGGGCACGGGGGCCATGGGTGCCCACCATGCACGTATTGCGGCTTCACTGCCCGGGTGCCGGCTCAGCGGGATCTTTGATACGGCGATTGATCGTGCGGAAAGCGTGGCGAGCCAGTATCAGACCATTGCCTATCGCTCACTGGCAGAACTCTGCGAGCATGTCGAAGCAGTGGTGATCGCCACTCCGGCCGACACCCATGCGCAGTTGGCCGGTGACTGCCTGCAGGCGGGGATGCATGTCCTGTTGGAAAAGCCGATTGCCGCATCGCCGGAAGAGGCAGAGGGATTGCTCGCCATCAGCCGGCAGCAGTCACGGGTGTTGATGATCGGACATGTGGAGCGCTTTAACCCGGCCTTCATCACCTTGCAATCATCGCTGGACCCGCGAGACCTGTTTGCCTGTGATTTTCAGCGCTTAAGCGCCACGCCGGGACGTGATCAATCCGTCGATATTATCTATGATTTAATGGTCCATGATCTGGATCTGCTGCTGGCGCTGACGGACGCTCCCGTCGCCGTGCAGGCGGCGACCGGGCATCGCATCAGCGGACGGAATATCGACCATGCCAGTGCGGTGCTGTGCGGTGCCAATGGGATGACCGCTTCGTTGACGGCCTCCGCGGTGAGCCATGCCCGTGTACGCACCGGTCGCTTTTATACCAGGTACAACCAGTTCACGGTGGATTTCGCGGGCAGGCGGCTCTGGGTACACCGGTACGATGAGGCGCAGAGTCCGCCGTATGCCACCGAGGAAATCCCCGTGCCGGCCAGCGATCCGCTGGCCCAGGAGCAGGCGCATTTCCTGCAGGCGATCGCCACTGGCACGCCTCCGGCCACCGACGCCGACACCGCCGTGAAGGCGTTGCGCCTGGCGCATGCCGTGCAATCGAGTGTGAATGAACAACTGCTTGTACATGCCTGACGACCGGAAGGCAGCAGCGATTTGATGAGGAATAGTTTCGCGATTATAGCAAAAGACGAGGTTAACAACGAGTGATTCCTATTGGTAAGCCCTATCTCGGCCCGGAAGAATTGGCGGCAGTGGCGGATGTGTTGACGTCCGGCAGATTAGCATCCGGTCCGCGCGTGCATGCATTTGAACAGGCTTTTGCCGAATTATGCCATTCCCCCGCCGGTGTGGCGTGTTCCTCCGGGACCTCCGGCCTCTGCGTGGCGGTGATGGCCCTGGACCTGCCGCCCGGCAGCAAAATCCTGACCACGCCGTTCTCCTTCATCGCCACGGCAAACTGCATCATCGGCGCCGGCTGTCAGCCCGTCTTCCTTGATGTCGATGCACAGTCGTTCATGATCACCGCCGAGAGCGTGCGCGCGGCGCTAAAAAAAGATCCCACGATCCGCGCCATCCTGCCGGTCCACCTGTACGGCCAGGCCTGTGAGATCCATGAGATCACCGACATCGCGCACGCGCACGGCGCCTATGTCATTGAGGACAGCGCGCAGGCGCATGGCGCGACGGAATTCGGCGATCCGGTCGGCGCCATCGGCGACCTGGGCGTGTTCAGCTTCTACCCATCGAAAAATATGATGACCGGCGAAGGCGGCATGATCACCGGGCGGAATGAGGAGTTGCTGGAGCGCTGCAAGCTGATCATTGATCACGGCGCGCCGATGCGCTATGTGCATACCATGCTCGGTTTCAATTATCGGATGACCAGCATCGCTGCCGCGTTAGGACTCTGCCAGCTCACCCGGCTGCAGGCATGGAACGACCGCCGGCGGGAGAACGCACGCCGGTTGGACGCGGGCCTGCTCGGGCTGCCCGGCATTGAGATTCCCGTGGAACGCGCGGGCTGCGAGCACGTCTATCATCAGTATGTGCTGAAAGTGCGCGACCGTGCCCGCCTGCAGACGCACCTCAAGGAAGCCGGCATCGAGACCGCCATCCATTACCCGCGCACGATTCCCGATCAACCCTACTATCAGTCGATGGGCTTTACCAGCGACGATCTGCCGATCGCGCGCGAACTCACCGAGCAGGTGCTCTCGCTGCCCGTGCACCCGGCACTGACCGATGACGAGCTGCAGACCATCATCGACGCGGTGCGCGCCTTCATCCCGGAAGAGGAAGCCGTCGCCGCACGCTAAGCGTCAAATCACCACCGCTGTCATCCGGCAATCGGATGACAGCGGCAATTAGTCGAAAGATGGCCGCGAAGAGCAGCAGAAGAAATTGACCCCGCGCGCAGGATGTGCTATACTTCCCACTGCCCTTTTCCGCGGAGAGGTGGCCGAGTCCGGTTGAAGGCGCACGACTCGAAATCGTGTGACGGCTTATCCCCGTCCGTGGGTTCGAATCCCACCCTCTCCGCCAATTCTTTTGTGTCTTACGCTAACTCCGCAATCAACACCCGCACCCCCCGCTCCCCTAACTCACGCCGCATCGCTTCGGGCATGCCGGCATCGGTCACGACGGCGTAGACTTCATCCGGCGTCGCGTAGCAGGAGAGGGCGCGCTGGGGGAATTTTCGGCTTTCGGCGACGACGACCACGCGGTCGGCGGCGCGGACCATGGCTTGCACGTTGCTGGTCAGGTAGAGGTCGGACATGTAGAAGCCATGCGTGCTGCTGGCGCCCACACAGCCGACGAAGAGGAGGTCGGCATGGAGGCCGGCCAGCGATGCCTCGGTCAATGGCCCATACAGGCGTATGCGATCCTCCGAGAGGTAGCCGCCGAGTAACAGCAGGCGTATCCCAGGTGCTACCTCGTGCGCGGCGACCAGCGAGTTCGTTACCAGGGTGATATTGTGCTCGCGCGGCAGATGACGCGCCACCTCCAGCGTGGTGGTGCCGGCGTCGACCAGTACCGTCTGCCCGGGCTGCACCAGCGAAGCGGCCAGGGCCCCGATGGCTTGCTTCATGGGCGAGGTGGGGGTGACAGCCGGCGCACTGCCGCCGTGCGTCACCGCCATGGCCCCGCCGAATGTCCGCACGGCGAATCCCTGTGCTTCCAGTTTCTCCAGATCCCGGCGAATGGTCATGGTCGACACGGCGAAGTGCGCGGCCAGCTCACGGATGGTGACTTGCGGTTCCCGCTGCAAACGCTCACGAATTTCCTGCATGCGCAACTGATGCTGATCCACGAACAACTCCTCTCGCACCCTGTAGTGTTACAAATTAACATAGCAGTTTTACCAACCGCCGTCAAGCTCTACCGGGACATTTCCCCTCTTTCTCGTTAGAGATTATGGAACAACTTCCCAGCATCCCATTGACAAGCCCAGCAGGCAATGGTACTTTATCACACACAAGCAAAACATCAACGTAATTATGGTGTTGCAATATTACATGATAGGATGTGCCTAACCCCTGTCCCCTTCTCAACAAAGGGAGATGTCCCTGAGGTTAGGTGTGTGAAAGGCTGAGCAGAAATGCCATTGATTCGGATGCGTGAGATGCTGGCGGCGGCACAGGCCGGCGGGTATGCCGTCGGATATTTCGAGGCCTGGGATCAGTACTCGCTGGAGGCGGTGCTGGGGGCGGCGGAAGAGTCGCGCTCTCCGGTTATCCTCGGCTTCGGCGGCGTGATGATGAACCAGGTGTGGTTCGGCAACGGTGGGTTGCACGGCCTGGCGGCGCTCGGTCGCGCACTGGCCGAGGAATCCCGCGTGCCGGTGGCCTTGCTGCTGAACGAAGTCGCCACCTTCACGCATATCGACCACGGCCTGCAGTGGGGCTTCAATGCCGTGATGCTTGACACCTGCCACCTGCCGCTGGAGGAGAATATCGCGGCGACCTGCCAGGTGACTGCGGCGGCGCATGCCCTGGGGGCGGATGTGGAGGGCGAACTGGACGCGCTGCCGGACGCTTCCGGCACCATCGGCGACCCGCACGCCTCTGCCCGCACCGATCCGGAACAGGCCGCACGCTATGTGGCGGAGACCGGCATTGATGCGCTCTCCATCGCCATCGGGAACGTGCATATTCTCACGGAAGGCCGGGCACAGATCGATCTCGATCATCTGGCGCGCCTGCAACAGGCGGTGAACGTGCCGTTTGTGGTGCATGGCGGCACCGGATTCCCCGAAGACGCCGTGCCCCGCGCCATCGAGTTGGGGGTAGCCAAGTTCAATATCGGCACCATCCTCAAGCAGCGCTTCCTGGAGGGGATGCGCGACGCCCTGGCGGGATTGCCGGCGAAACCGGATATCCAGAAAGTGGTCGGCTCGCGCAAAGCCGGCGATGTCCTCGCGGTGGCGAAAGCGCGCATGCAGGCGGAAGTGCTGCGCCGCATGGCGCTGTATGGCTGTTGTGGGAAAGGATAGGCTTTCACTGGCTCACCGGGAGGTTCGCGCTCCAGGTGGTTGAACATTACGCGTAACAAGGATATCTTATGCCCGAATCATTAAACACCTTCTACTTCATTCCGCATACCCACTGGGAAGGCGCGGTCTTTCAAACGCGTGAAGCCTACCTGGAGATGGGATTGCCGAACATCCTGCGGGCACTGCAGTTGCTCAAGCAGCATCCGTCCTATCGCTTTGTGCTCGACCAGGCCTGCTATGTGCAACCCTTCCTGCAGCGCTATCCCGAAGAGGCGGCGACGCTGTGCCGTTTCATCGCGGAAGGGCGCCTGCAGATCACCGGCGGTACCGATGTGATGCTGGATGGGAATATGCCCGGCAGGGAATCCTACGTGCGCCAGGTGCTCTATGGCAAAGGGTATTTCCGCAAGGCGCTCGGGGTTGAGGTGACGACGGGCTGGCAACTCGACACCTTCGGCCATCACGCGCAAATGCCGCAATTGCTCAAGCTGGCGGGCTTCACCTCTTTCTGGTTTGCGCGCGGCGTGCCCAGCCGGGAGGTACCATCGGAATTTTACTGGGAAGGCCTGGACGGCTCACGCATTCCCGCCTTCTGGCTGCCGCACAGCTATGCACTCCTCTATGGTTCCCCCAAAACGCTGCCTGAGTTCACCGAAATCGCTGTAGAACGCTATGGGTGGTTGGCGCCCTTCTCGCGAGGACCCGAGCGGGTGGCTGTCTCGGGAGCAGATGTCAGTGAGCCGGAGCCGCATGTGCCCGTGATCGTTGAGCAGTTCAACCAGCAACCGGATCGCCCATTCTCCCTGCAGCTTGCCGTGCCGGCAGAATTCGAGGCCGCAGTCGCCCGGCGTACCGACCTCCCGGTGATCGGCGGCGAGATGAACCCCATCTTCCAGGGAACGTACAGCAGCCGGATTGCCGTGAAACAACGCACGCGGGCGCTGGAAACGTTGTTGACGAATGTCGAGGCGCTGGGCGCAATCCTTGCCGGGTTGGGCGTGAAGAGCGACCAGGCCGAGGTGTGGCGCGCGTGGGAGCCAATGCTCTTCAACCAGGCACACGACCTGATGTCGGGGGTGATGACAGACCACGTCTACGACGACAGCCTCCGCGGCTTCGATTTCGCCCAGCGCCTGGGAGACGAACTGCAGCAAACACGCCTGCAGCAACTGGTGGAGCAGATCGATACGCAGGGCGACGGCATCCCGTTGGTAGTATGCAATACACTCGGCTGGTCTCGCTCCGATATCGTCATCACCCGCGTGAGCTTCACCGATCCCGCTGTCACCGGGGTGCGGTTGCTCGGGAGCGATGGCCGGGAGGTGCCTTGCCAACTCCTCGATATACAGCGCTATGCCGATGGCGGCATCTTGCAGGCGAACCTGGCTTTCCTGGCGGAGGAGATTCCCGCCATGGGCTTTGCCGTCTACCATGTGCTGCCAAGCACAACGACCGATGCACAAGTCGGTACGACACAAGCGGCACCGGTGCTGGAAAATGAGTATTACCGCCTGGAGGTTGATCCTGCCAGCGGGGCGATCACCGTGCTGCAAGTGAAAGATGGGGCATGGAACGCGCTGCGCGGGCCGGCGAATGTGGTGGCGATGGAGAGCGATCACGGCGATTTCTGGGAGCTGTACCGACCGCTGGATGCCTGCAGTAACATCGCCATGACGGATCGGCACGAGCCGCCGCAGGCGGGGATGGCCGTGTTCAGCACGGATCAACCGGCGGCGCCGGGCACAGTGACCGCGGGGCCGGTATTCAGCGAATTCACCGTCTCCCACCCCTTCAGCGAGCAAGGCGAATTCCAGACCACCATCCGGCTGTACGCCGGGTTGCGCCGGATCGACATCCGCACGCACATCCTGAATCACGATGAACGCGTCCGCTATCGCGCGCTCTTCCCCACCGCAGTCCAGCACGGCGAGTATACGCACGAGATCCCCTTCGGCGCCATCGTACGCCCCGATGGCATCGAGTATCCGGCACAGAACTGGATCGATTGTGGTGATGGCACGCGGGGCATCACGCTGCTCAATCGCGGCTTGCCGGGCAACAACGTTGCCAACGGCACCATGATGCTCTCGCTGATGCGCAGCACAAGTATCGTCGCCTACGGGTATGGAGGCGGGTACGAGCCGGGCATGGGCTCCGAATCAGGGCTCGAGCTGGGGAAGGAATTCACCTTCGACTACGCGCTGGTGCCGCATGCCGGCGATTGGCGTGAGGCGGCCGTGTATCGTGACGGGATGGCCTTCAACCACCCCCTCATCGCCATGTCCGCCGCACCGCATGCCGGCACCTTGCCCAGCCGCTGGGGATATCTGGAGATCTCCCATCCCAATGTTATCGTCTCGTCGCTCAAGGTGAGCGAAGATGGCCGGTGCACCGTGCTGCGCGTGTATGAGGCGGCGGGTATGGCCGTCGATGATGCCGTCATCACCTTCGCCGGAACCCTCAACAAAGCCGAGGAACTGAACCTGCTGGAGGATCCGCTCCAGCCACTCGCCGTCGATCGTCGCTGCCTGCATGTCGCCCTGAAGCCGTTCGAGATTAAAACCGTCGGAGTTGACCATGCGTTTTCATGTTGATATTGAGTATCCGCTGGAGCAGATGGAGCAGAATCGCGCCCGCATGGAAGCGCGCGGGCGCTTCGCGTATGCCGACCGGGTGCCGGTGGGCTTCTGCCTGGTGCCGCGCTACTTCGCACCGCTATTCGGCCTGCGCTATTGCGATTTCTTCGAGAGCGCGGAGATGCAGTACGCCTGGCAATTGCAGTTCGCCAAGTATCGCATCGAGCACGTGCCGGAGGACGCCTGCTGCACCGGACCGACCATCTACGTTGCGCCGTATTTCGACAACGTCATCGAGGCACATGCCATGGGCGCGGAGGTGGTGTGGCCGGAGAATGAAACGCTGCAATCGGTGCCGACCATCCATACCGTCGAGGAGATGGAGCGCTTTGAGATCCCCGCGCCGACCTCCGGCCTGTGGGGACGCATGGTCGAGTGGTGGCTGCGCATGAAGGAGTTGACCGCGGAGACGACCCTCACCTTCAATGGTGTCGAGGGGCATGTCGAGATGGGCCTCCTCGGTATCAGCGGCATGGGGCCGCATATGACGGCGATCGATCTGGTCGGCACGGATTTCTACTGGTGGATTGCCGAATACCCGGAAGCCTGCCACCGTTTTCTCGACAAAATTACCACCGCCATGATCCAGGCCGATGCCTACTTCCGCACCATCGACCCCCGCCCGCGCGGCGGCTTCGGCATTGCCGAGGATACCGCGGCGATCATGTCCGCCGAGAGCTACCGCGAATTCGTGCTGCCGTATGATCTGCGGCTCTACAAGGAGTTGGGTGGCGATTTACCCTTTGGCCGCGGCATGCATATGTGCGGCGACAGCGCCCACTTGCACCAGGTGTTGCGCGATGAGGCCGGCATCACCAGCCTGGATATTTTCGGCTATGTCGTGCCCCCGCAAGTCGCCGCCCGGAACCTGGGTGGCAAGGTGGCGTTGTGGGGTAATATCAACCCCATGCTCATGCTGAACGGCACGAAAGCGGAAGTGAAGGCGGAAGCGCTGGCCGCATTGCAGGCGATGGCGCCTTGCGGCGGCTTGATGCTGGGTGACGGCGCCAATGTCTGCCCCGGCACGCCGCTGGAGAATCTGGCCGCGTTGACGGAAGCTGCGGAAGCATACGGCACGCCGGTGGTGACGGCGCATGCCTGCGAGGTATAACCGATGAACACACTATACAATCTCGCGCAATTGGAATGGACGCTGACGGGCTACACCCCATTCCTCTGGCAATTCGAGCAAAAGTGGCAGATGGGGGCAATCAAGGCGGTGGACACCGGCCCGGTGCCCGCGCGCGTGCCCGGCTCGGTGCAAGCAGCACTGCGCGACGCCGGCGTCATCCCGAATTGGGAAGTGGGGATGAACAGCAAGGCGTGCGAGTGGGTGGAGAACCGCCATTGGGTCTATCGCACGGTGCTGCCGGACGCATGGATCACGCCGGACACCACCATCCGCCTGCGCTGCCTGGGGCTGGATTACTGCGGCGAAGTGTACCTGAACGGGCAACGCCTCGCCTCCTTCGCGGGCACCCATACGCCGCACGTGTTCGATTGCACCCCCGCGCTCCAGGCGGAAGGGAATGTGCTGGAGATCCTCTTCACCCTGCCGCCACGCTGGCTGGGGCAATTCGGCCACACCTCGCAGATGACGGAGTGGAAGGCGCGCTTCAACTATACCTGGGACTGGGTGCCGCGGCTGGTGCAGCTTGGCATCTGGGATGACATCCGGCTGGAAGTGACGGACGGCAACGCCTTCGAGCAGGTGTGCTGTGTTGCGGACGCTAATGTTGCGACCGCCACCGGCATCCTCGATATCCGTGGCACGGTCACCGGCACGGCGGCGGAGCGCGTGCGTCTTACCCTGACGCGAGACGACAGCATCATTTGCACGGCGCTGGTCAGCATGGCTGACTTTGCGCAAGGCATCCACTGGGATGCCCTCCCCGTCGAGCTCTGGTGGACAAACCTGGAGGGTGAGCAGCCGTTGTACCTTCTGCAGGGGGAATTGCTCGATGCCGCCGGCACCGTGCTGGATACGGTGAGCCGCCGCATCGGGTTCCGTCACATCGCCTGGCAGCCGTGTGAAGGCGCGCCGGCTGAGGCGGACCCCTGGGTGTGCGTGGTCAATGGCCGCCCGGTCTTCTGCCAGGGGGTGAACTGGGCGCCCATCCGTGCCAATTTCGCCGATGTGTCATACGACGACTACCGGAAGCGCCTGCAGCTTTACCATGACCTCGGGTGTAATATGATCCGCGTCAACGGCGTCGGCTTCCTGGAAAAGACCTGGTTCTATGACCTCTGCGATGAACTGGGCATCATGGTCTGGCAGGACTTCCCCATGTCCTCCTCCGGTCTGGAGAACTGGGCCTCGGAAGACCCACGGGCAATTGAGGAAATGGCCGCCATCGCGCTGTCCTTCATCGAGCGCCGGCGCCACCATGCGTCGCTCACCCTGTGGTGCGGCGGCAATGAGTTGCAAGGGAACCTGGCCGGTGAGAAAACCGGGATGGGGAAACCATGCGATCTCACCCATCCGATGATCCGCCGGCTGGCGGATGTGGTCGCCGCACATGACCCGACCCGGCGCTTCCTGGTCACCTCGGCCTCGGGCCCACGCGCCGGCGCCGACCCGGCGGAGTTCGGCAAGGGCGTCCACTGGGATGTGCATGGCCCCTACGTGACGGGGAGCGAAGACTACCTGGTCGACTACTTGGCCCGCGACGATGCGCTCTTCCGCAGCGAACTCACCTGCCCTGCTGCCTGTGATGCCGCCATCATTGAGGCCTATGCCGGCGAGTGCCAGGCGTTCCCGGCCACGCTGGACAACCCGTATTGGACGCGTCCGACCCCCTGGTGGAACGACTGGGCGCCGCTGGTGGAGCTACATGGCCGCGAACCGCGTGATCTGGCGGAGTATGTCACCTGGAGCCAGGCGCGCCAGGCACGCTTGCTGGTAGATGCCTTCCGCGCTTGTAAAGCGCGCTTCCCTCGCTGCGGCGGCGTACTGCTCTGGACGGGACACGATACCTTCCCCACCCCGGCGAACGCGTCGATCGTCGACTTTCATGGCAATCCGAAACCCGCGGCGCTGGCGTTAGCCACCGAAGTGTGGCACGTGAAACCGCAGACCGCACAGACGATGTTCACAGGAGAACAACAATGATGACGGGTAAAGAGCGCATGCTCATCGCCATGCAGAACGGGCAACCCGACCGTGTGCCGTGTGCGCCGGATATGTCGAATATGATCCCCTGCCGCTTGACGGGAAAACCGTTCTGGGATATCTATCTCTATCAGGACCCGCCGCTCTGGCAGGCGTACATCGACGCCGTCAAATACTTCGGCATCGATGGCTGGATTTATAACCTCGATGGTTTCTGGCTGCCTGACCCGGCAGCGACCGCCGCAGAACCTGATCCGGATGTCCACACTGAAGTGGTGATCGTCGAGCGCACCGAGCAGCGCATCGTGACCCGCGGTTTCTCCCAGCGGAAGGGGCACGGCAAAGAGTGGTTCCCGCACGTCACGGTTTATCCGCGCTACGACCCCCCCACCACGCTGCTCGCCGAGAAGGTCGGCCTGGCGCAGGCTCCCGATAAGTGGTGGCCCATTGAAGGCGTGAAACCGCAAAAGGAAGGATTCGACCTGCTGCAGCAAGGCCTGGACTATTTCGAAGAGCGCGGTGTGATTGGCGTATTTGTCATGCCGCCGCAACTGGGCAATCCGGAAGCGGGCTTCGGTTATTCCATCTACGACTATTGCGACAGATATGATGAGGTGAAGGCCGCGAGTATCATGCATCAGCAGGATAGCGTCGCCTTTCTCAAGCGCGTGTTGGCAGGCCCGGTGCGCCCGGATTTCATCCTCACCGGCGGGTCCGGCCTGCTGGTGTTCAATACGCCGGAGATTCTCCGCGATATCACGCTGCCGGCCTTGCAGGAGATCACCAGCATCTGCAAAGAAGCAGGCATTCCCTCCCAAATCCATTGCTGCGGACCGGAACGGGAGGTGGTGGAGATGTGTGCGCTGGAGACGGACCTTTCCTCCATCAATCCGCTGGAAATCCCACCGATGGGCAACTGCGACCTGGCAGAGGTGAAGCGGGCGTTCGGGCAAAAGCTCGGGCTGATGGGAAACCTGCATACCACGGACGTGATGCTGCGCGGGAGCGCGAAGGATGTGCGCCGGGAAAGCCTGAAAGCCATACGCGCGGCCGGCGAAGGCGGCGGCTTCATCCTCTCCACCGGCGACCAGTGTGGCCGCGACACACCTGATGAGAATATCTTCGCCATGGTGGAGGTGGCGAAAGAATTCGGCGTCTACCCGCTCGATTTCGATGCGATCGATAAGGAAATTAGCAGACTGGAAGACTGATTTTGGTGGCAGGAGATAGGCTGGTCATGCAGCAAACAACCATCGATCTTAACGGCATATGGGCCGTCCGTCCGGCAAGCTTTGATTGCCGTGATGAGGTCGGGTATGCGACCATCAGCACGGCGCAGGACGGCTGGTTGCCGGCGCAGGTGCCGGGCGAAATCCACCTCGATCTCATCCATGCCGGGCAAATGCCGGAGCCTTCAGTCGGCGCCAACGCCCCGCAATGCCGGTGGCCGGAGACCAAGTCCTGGTGGTATCGGACGTCCTTTGCTACCGACGAACACTTTCTCGCGCATGATCGCCGGCAATTGGTCTTCGACGGCCTGGACCTTAGCGCACAGGTCTTCATTAATGGCCGCCTCATCGGTGAAGCCGCCAACGCCTTCGCGCCGGCGGTCTTCGAGTTGAAGGATTGCCTGCAGGTCGGGCAGAACGAACTCGTCGTGCGCCTCACCGCCGGCAGTGAGCTGGCGATGGATGACACGCTGCCGGGGCAGGGGCAGCAGGCGCGTGTGCCGAGTGCGGCAGCCGGCGGCGCCATCCCAAATCCGATGGGCGATGACGACTTGTACCGGCATCGCACGTGGGCGGGCAAAAAGTGGCTGCGCAAGCCACAGTTTACTTACGGCTGGGATTGGGTGGACGCGCTGCCGAATATCGGCATCTGGCGCGGTGTGCACCTCGAAGGGCGCAGTCATGCCGCGCTTGATGACCTACGGCTGGATACCGTGATTCGTGGCGAGCAGGTGCAGTTGAAGATGGAAGCTATCGTCGAAAACCTGCACCCCTGGAGCGAACGCCGCTGCCTGTTGCGCCTGGAGATTCAGCCGCCGGATGGCCAGCCGGTGATCATCCGGCAATACGACCTGGATCTTATCCCCGGTCGGCAACCGGTCTGTGACTGCATCGACATCGCTCACCCGCAGCTCTGGTGGCCGAACGGTATGGGGGAACAACCGCTGTATGGTGTTACGGCATGTCTTCTCACCCCGGATGGGGCCGTCTGTGATCAGCGCGCGTTTCACATCGGCTTGCGCACCATCGCCATTGACCGCACACGTCTCCCGGAAGGCAGCCGCTTCTGCATCCGCGTCAATGGGCAGGAGGTCTTCTGCCGCGGCGGCAATATCGGCCCCCACGACATGATCCCGGCGCGCCTCTCCGACGCCAAATACGAGGCGCTGGTGGCAGAGGCGCGCAACGCCAACATGAACATGCTCCGCATCAACGGGTGCTCGCTCTATGAAAGCCCGGCCTTCTACGACGCTTGCGACCGCATGGGCATCCTCCTCTGGCACGACTTCATGCTCACCTGCACCACCTATCCGGAGGATGCAGCGTTCATTGCCGCCGTCTGTACGGAAACGGAAGCCGCCGTCAAACTCCTGCGCCACCACGCTGCCATCGCCCTCTGGTGCGGCAACAACGAATGCACGTGGGGATTCCGTGACTGGTGGAACTCGGACAAGGCGCAACCGCTGGAACTGGGTGGCTGGCAGCTCTACAATCAGTATCTCCCGGAGATTTCCCGGCGCCTGGACCCGCATCGCCCCTATTGGGTGAGCAGCCCCAGCGGCGGCGAGGAGCCGAACAGCGAGCTGGCCGGCGATTGCCACTGGTGGTGGCCGTTCTTCATGCACAGCGATATGAACCGCCGCATTCGCCATGAGGTCTTCGATGAATGCCGCTCGCGCTTTGTCAGCGAATACGGTGTCATCGGCCCGTGTCATCTGGAGTCCATCCGCGAGTACTTGGCGGCGGAGGAGATGCAGCCGGATAGCCTTGCCTGGCGCATGCACACCAATACCTTCGAACAGCAAACCGTCCCGGCCGCCATCCGCCGCCACTACGCGGACCCCGAACTGCTCAGTGTGCCGGAGTACGTGCTGTACGGGCAGATGTTCCAGGCGCTCATCCACGGGCATGCCATGGAGGCGTTGCGCTTCCGCAAGCACGATGCCCGGGACGATTGCCAGGGGGCGCTGATCTGGTCCTACTCAGACTGCTGGGGCGAAACCGGCTGGTCCATCCTCGATTATTACCTGCGACGAAAAGCGAGTTACTACTGGTTCCGCCGGGCCTGTGCGCCGGTGAAGGTGATCGTGCGGCAGCGTGAAGACCGGCTAATGACACGGGTGGTCAATGACACGCTGGCCGCAGTACCCGTGACCGTAGAGGCCGGCTGGTGGCACCTTGACGGCACGACGCGCGAAGTGACCACACATACCCTGACGCTTGCCCCTAACAGCATGCAAGAGATCACGGCAACGCCTGCCGAAACCGAGCGTGACCCGCGGCAATGGATCTACGCGGCAGTGCTGCACGATGCAGGTGGTCACCCCTGCGACCAATCCATCTGGACGCTCGTGCCGCAGCGGGAGCTTCTGGTGCCAGCACCGGAGATTCGTATCAACGCGGTGGGTGAAAACGAATGCGAGGTATGCAGCCCGGTCTATTGCCACGCGGTGCATGTGGAGGACCATGGGCGGGAACTACTCTCCGACAACTGGTTCGACCTGCTGCCCGGGGTGCCGGTGCGACTGCGCGCTGTCGCCGGCACACCGATCAGTGCGTTGCGTTTCGAGGCGGTGGCGGCATTGGTGTCGGCATCAGAGTCCAACACGGTATCCGGTTGAATTGACGGACGCCATGACCGGCTTTATGATAAGGCCGTCATGACCGTATCATCCCCCGGTATCGCGGGAAACGCCCACCGACAAGATGCTTGGCAACGCTGTTCGCAATGGCTGGCGGCGTTGCCGAAGCCACACTTCACGCTGCTGATGCTGGCGGCGTTGTTGCTCACGCGAGTGGGGCTGTTCTTTCTCGTCTTCCAGGTACTGAAGATCCCGCCGCAGGGGGATGTCGCCGACTATTACTACCCGGAGGCCTGCAATGCGCTGCATGGTCTGTTGCCCAATCAGGACTACCATTCCAGCTATTCGCACTGCTTCTCCTTTATTGCCGCATTGCCGGTGCTCTGCTGGCACTCGCCGAAAAGCCTCATCCTCTTCGCCATCCTGCTGGAACTCGGTGCGCTGCCGCTCTGGATCAGCATCGGGGAGGCGATCTTCGGGAGAGTGGCCAGCTATCAGGCGACCCTGTTGTACGTCTTCAATCCCCTCTGCCTGGTCAACACTGCCGTGTTCGGCACGAATCAGGTGTGGCTGGCGTTTTTCCTCGCGCTGGCCCTGTATGCGCAAGTCAGAAAGAACACCTTTCTCTCGGGCCTCGCACTCGGTGCCGGTTTGATGGCGGTGAAAATATTAGGGGCGCTGTTTATCCCTGCCCTGGCGATGGCTGCACCGAAAAAACTGCGCTGGGCCGCCGGGTTTCTCCTGCCGGTCTGCCTCGTTATCGGTGCCGGGCTGCTGCTCGGGATGGATGTGCTGCTTCCGCTGAAAACTGAATCACACCGGCATACTTCCGGCAATCTGCCATTCCTGTTGAGCCTCGCCGGAGTACACCCCACCGCGGGCTGGCTGCACTGGCTCTCGTATCTGGTGCTCACCATCGTACTCATCCTCTTGTTCGCTCAGGTCTATCGCCAACGCCTGCATACGGATCTGCGCGCAGTCATGTACAGCCTCGCGCTCACCATGTTCCTCTTCATGCTCATCAGCAGCAAATCGTTCACCGGCTATCTGGTAATCGCGTTATTCCCTATCTGCCTGTGCCTGTGTGCGCTGTGGCGCAGTCGCTGGCTGCCGTTCGTCTTCATCCTGTGGAGCACCGTGGCGCTCTGCGAAACCAGCCTCTGGTATCGCCTGATCGGCAGAGGTGATCTCCATCTGCCGGCACCCCCGAATACCGGCCTCTTTCTCCTCATCGAAATGGTCTTGATCGCTGGATATCTCGGCTACATTCGATTCATCTGGCAAAAAGGCGTATGCACGCTGGCCGCATCATCTTCCCCGCAACTCCCGCGCGGTTGTAGTGTCGAATAGAGTAGGATTGTCGTATGGGGACGAAGCCAATTCATGCTCATGCTCTTACTCATGCTCATGCTCGAAGACGGATCTCATTATCTTTTTGAGCATGAGTAAGAGTATGAGCATGAGCATGAGTAAGAATGGCGCGAAAGGATGTAGCATGAAACGAGTGGTCATTACCGGCATGGGCGTGGTGTCGTGCCTGGGGAATTCGGTAGAGACGGTGTGGCGGCGGTTGCTGGCCGGCGACAGCGGGCTGGTTCCCATGTCGCGCTGGGACCCGACCGGGTTGCGCAATCCCCGCATGGGAGAAGTGCGCGATTTCCCCTGGGATGATGAGCACGATGAAGCCAGCCAGTTCGCCCTGTTTGCCGCCCGGCAGGCGATGGCGCAGGCCGGCATTGCGGACACCGCGGCCATGGGGTTAGTCTCCGCAACGAACTTCGGCGGCGCGTCCTGCTGGGACCAGTATCTCTCCTGTCTGCAGGCCGGGATGCTGGATGCGGAAACCGCAGAGCTTTTCCACGAGTTCACCTTCAGCCGCACCGCGGAATTATTGCACGCCTGCTACCACTTCTCCGCCCCGATGCGCGTCCTCTCGCTCTCCTGCTCCAGCGGCACCGCGCTCATCGGCCAGGGGCTGGATCTGATTCGCCTGGGCAAAGCGCCTGCCGTGCTCTGCGAAGGGCATGACAGCCTGGCCTTCTCCAGCCTGGCCGGCCTGTCGATTTTACGCACGATCACCAATGACGAGATCCGTCCCTTTGACACGCGACGCAACGGGACGATTTTCGGCGAAGGCGCGGCGGCGCTGGTGCTGGAAGAGTTGGAACATGCTCAGGCACGTGGCGCGACGATCTACGCCGAGGTGCTCGGTTACGCCGTGAACAATAATACCTACCACCTCACGGCGCCGGACAAGGAAGGCGAGGGCATTGTGGCGGTGCTGCAGGAAACGCTGCGCGATGCCGGCGTGAGCGGCGCGGAGATCGATTATGTGAATGCCCACGGTACCGGCACCGCGTATTTCGATGTCACCGAGACGAAAGCCATCAAAACGGTGCTCGGTGAGCGCGCGTACCGGATTCCGGTGAGCAGCATCAAACCGGCCATCGGGCACATGATGGCGGCGGCGGGCAGCGTGGAAGCGGTGGCGACCGTATGCGCCTTGCGCGACGGTATGGTGCCGTCCACGCTCAACCTGGAACAACCGGACCCCGCCTGCGACCTGGATTACGTGCCCGGCGCCGCCAAAGCCTGCCCGCTGCGCACCGCGCTCTCCATCTCCTCCGGCATCGGCGGCAATAACGCGGCGGTGGTGCTGCGGCGGTATGAGTAAATACACATCGGTCAGAAATTCGCGGGGACAGCCCAGGCCAGGCGCTAACAACAGCACGACTCCCAACACGTCGCCGGTTATTGCTGATCGTAACGAGCACTGCCGCGGGGGCAGTCCCCCGATGCTTATATAAAAAAATGCCCGCTCCACGATAACACGGAGCGGGCATTTTTCCTTCTGACTTTTTACTTCACTTCGCGTATTCGACTTGTCGCGTTTCGCGAATGACCGTCACCTTGATCTGACCGGGATACTGCATGTGATCCTGGATCTCCTGCGCCACATCTTTCGCGATGAGATACGCGCCCTGGTCGTCCACTTGTTCGGGTTTGACCATGATGCGGATTTCCCGACCGGCCTGAATGGCATAGCAGCGCTCGACGCCGGGTCGCGAGACCGCGATCTCTTCGAGCTTCTGCAGTCGTTTGATGTAATTCTCCAGTGATTCGCGCCGGGCGCCCGGTCGAGCGGCGGAGATGGCATCTGCGGCCTGCACCAGCACGGCTTCCACCGTTTCCGGGTGCGGATCGCCATGGTGGGCGGCGATGGCGTGCAGCACTTCCGGCTTCTCGCGACAGCGTTTGGCTGCCTCAACGGACAACTGATGGTGTGCGCCTTCGCTCTCGCTGTCGGAAGCTTTGCCGATGTCGTGCAACAACGCCGCGCGTTTCGCCACCTCGACGTTCGCCCCCAACTCTTCGGCCATCATCCGCGCCAGATGGCAGACTTCGATGGAATGGTCGAGCACGTTCTGCCCGAAACTGGTGCGGTAGCGCAGGCGTCCCAATGCGCGCACGAGTTCCGGATGCAGCCCGGTCAAGCCGGTGCTCATCACCGCGCGGTCACCCGCCAGTTTGATCTGGCGGTCCACTTCGGTCTGCGCGCGTTCCACGGACTCTTCAATGCGCGAGGGATGGATGCGGCCATCTTCAATGAGGTTTTGCAGCGCAAGGCGGGCCACTTCACGGCGGACGGGATCGAATCCGGAGATCACCACGGCTTCCGGCGTATCATCGATAATCAGGTCCACGCCGGTGAGGGTTTCAAAGGTGCGAATATTGCGGCCTTCGCGGCCGATGATGCGGCCTTTGAGTTCGTCGTTGGTGATGGGCACCACCGAGACGGTGCTCTCCATGGTTTGCTCAACTGAGACACGCTGAACGGACATGGTGACAATGCGACGGGCTTCCGCTTCCGCACGCTCGAGCGCCTCTTCTTCAATCGACCGCGCCACGCGGGCCACTTCCAACCGGGCTTGATTTTTCACCTGCTCGAGCAATTCTGCTTTCGCTTGCTCGGTGGTGAGGCCGCTCACGCGTTGCAATTCTTCATACTGGCGGGCAACCAGCGTGTTGGCTTCCAGCAATTTCTTTTCGAGGTTCCGCTCGCCCTGGCTTAACTCCTGCTCGCGGCGCGCCACGCCATCCAACTTGCGATCCAGCGTCTCATCCTTTTGCGTGAGCCGGCGTTCGAGACGGGTGAGTTCTGCGCGCTCCCGCTTCTGCTCCTGCTCCATCTCTTCGCGGATCCGTAACACCTCATCCGCCACTTTGAGCTGCACCTGCTGGCGTTCGGCTTCCAGGTCTTTCAGCGCGAGGTCGCGGGCTTTTTCCGCCTCGAAGCGATTCTCCTCGCTGATTTTGAGCTTTCGCTGTGAATTAAGAATAACACCGATGAGGGCAAACACTGCAACGGTGGCTATCAGTATGGCTATCACTATCGGCAGAATGGGAAGATACCTCCCTCCATGTATAGATGACGCGCATCCGGCTGGCGATGCACGGAAAAGGGGGTTACTCCAGCCAGTCCCCTTCGGCGCTCAACGGCGCATGCAACCGGGCACAAACCCGTCCGATCACCTCGAACGAAAATCCTCTTCGCTGCAACAGACGGCGAATGCGTAACAGGTCCATCCGGTCCAATTCGCTGCGCGAACGCGTTGCCCGTATAGCCACTTGCATGGCTGAGGTGAATTCATCTTCCGCGGTCATCGCCGCGGTTATACTCTGTTCGGCGAGATCTCGCTCAATTCCTTTTTGTCGCAGCTCTTGCTTCAGGCAGGCCGGTCCACGTCCGGTGCGCGACGCCACCCAACTGCGGGCAAACTCGCGATCATCCAACAGCGCCAGGCGCGTCAATTCCGCCAGCGTACGGTCAGTGATGCGCGGGGAGAATCCTTTTCGTTCCAACCGCTGGCGCATTTCCGCTTCACTGCGTTGCCGGAATCCCAGCAGTCGCAACGCGTATTGCATGGCCTGTTCTTCGTTGTCTTCAACACTTCCAGGTGTTTTGCGAGGTCGCATTTTCATCTCAAATTCAGAAAACTACCAAGCACGCCAGGGCACCACGGTCGTCGTTTTCCACCGCGGTGCCCTGAGCATACCCAAACCGAATCAGTTCGAACCCAGCAGGCGAATGAAGGGCTTCGTTATCTTCGCCGGGCGATGGCGCGAATCGTCAGGAGCGCCAGCGTGAGTATCCCGCCGGCGGCGAGTATCACGCGGTTGATATCCAGCGCCGGAATCCAGCGTTCATCTTTCGAGCTGATCACCCAGCAGCCCAGCGGACGGATATGCACGCCGCCTCCGCCGCCCCCGCCGCTCCCTTCCGCCTTTTCATGCTCGGACGCCTTGCCAAAGCCCCCGCCGCCCCCGCCGCCGTATCTCACCTCAACCACGGGGAGCACCACGCGGTCGCCAATCTGCACCGGTTCACCGATGGCGGATGTGACGCGGGCGCCGGTCTGTATCTGGGTCAACAAGTCGCGGATCTGTGTCAACTCCATGACTCACCTCCTGGTACACGGCGCCCGCAGTGTGCGAATCCACACGGTGCTTACTCTTCTGCGTCTTCATCCTCGACGGTATTGGCGACCGGGCCCGGATGGGTCATGGCCACATCGCGAATGCGCCGCTCTAACTCATCAGCGATTTCCGGATTTTCCTCCAGGAACACGCGGGCATTGTCACGGCCATGCCCAATCCGGGTGTCGTTGTAGCTAAAGAAGGCACCTGTCTTCGTCAACAAGTTATATGCCAGCCCGAGATCCAGCAATCCGCTGCCGCGGCTGATGCCGGTGCCGTACATGATATCGAAGTCGGCCTGGCGGAACGGCGGCGAAACTTTATTCTTCACCACCTTGGCGCGCGTGCGGCTGCCGATGGAGTCGCTGCCGGACTTGATGTTCTCCACGCGGCGCAATTCGATGCGCACCGATGACCAGAACTTCAGCGCGCGGCCGCCAGGGGTGGTCTCCGGGTTGCCGAACATCACGCCGACCTTCTCGCGAAGCTGGTTGATGAAGATGCCGGCACAGCGGCTCTTATTGAGCGAGCCGGCCAGTTTGCGCAGCGCTTTTGACATCAAACGCGCCTGCAACCCGACCTGGTTGTCGCCCATTTCCCCTTCCAACTCGGCGCGCGGCACCAGCGCCGCCACCGAGTCGATGACAAATATATCGATCGCGCCGGAGCGCACCAGCAGGTCGGCGATATCCAGGGCCTGTTCGCCGAAATCCGGTTGCGACAACAGCAGTTCGTCAACGTTCACGCCGCACTTGGCCGCATAATTCGGGTCCAACGCATGCTCGGCATCAATGAAGGCGCAGGTGCCGCCGGCCCGTTGCGCTTCCGCGATGATGTGATAGGTCAGCGTCGTTTTCCCTGACGATTCATTCCCGAAGACCTCGATAATACGCCCGCGGGGAATCCCTCCCACGCCCAGCGCAATGTCGAGTGGCAAACAGCCTGTCGAAATGACGTCCGTCTGAATCTTGGCCGACATCTCCCCCAACCGCATTACCGAGCCTTTACCAAACATCTTATCAATCTGGCCAATCGCCAGGTCCAGCGCTCGATCTTTATCCCCATTCATCGTCGTAGCAGTCTTCGTCGTAGCCATGTTCCCAATTCACTCCTATACGAAATATATCCGGGCTTGTCGCCCCCGGCGGCTATTCATGCTATGCACAATACCATCTCATGCTCATGCTCGTACTCATACTTATACGCAACAATTCAATAGACCCTCTCTCAGTATGAGTATATAACACTGCTCATCCTGAACAGCGCTCAAATCGTCTGCTGATGCCGCTATGCGGCAGTTCCCAGGAGCGGAAAGCTGCGCAACATGGTATACCGGGCGCCGGTGGGCAGCAGGTCGCTGCGCATAAGGCGCACATGCGTCACCGGCATCTCGCCGAAGGACTCACCTTCATGCGTGCGCAACAACTCGGCCAGCCGGTGCACCCCTTCCGGCGCTTTTACCCGCCCCAGGGTGATATGCGGGCTGAAGGGCCGTTCTTCGCGCGGGAAGCCCACGGTGGCGAGCTGCTGGTCGACGGCTGCCGCCAGCGCGCACAGTGCCTCGGCGCCTTGCGCGATGCCGGCCCACACCACCCGCATCCGCGACAGATTCGGGAAACCGCCCACCCCGATGACGCTGAGGCGGAAGGGAGAGGCGGACAGGACGGCGGTCTCCAGCGCGTGGGTGATCTCCGGGAGGCGGTGCTCCGGCACATTGCCGAGAAATTTCAACGTGAGGTGCATCCCTTCCGGGCGCACCCAGGAGACTTGCGCCCCGACGCCACGCAGGTGCTGCTGCACGGTGCTCAGCCGCGTAATGATGGCTTCGTCAATCTCAACCGCGACAAATGAGCGGATATCCGCCACGCCCGACTCCATTCTCCGGCAACCCGATCAACAATCGTGTATATTATAGCGCTGAAACACACGTTTGACCAGTCCCGATGCACGCAAAAGTGATAATTTTCCTCAACAGATTTTGCGTTTATTTCGCCAGGCGTTAATCAAAATCCTGCTCATTTGCACGCAAACGAGCCACGGGATGTCCCCGTGGCTCGAATACAATTCGCATCTCGTCCGGCAAGGTTACTGTTTGGGATTGGGTTTGCAGATGGACCAGAAGGCGGCATCGTTGGCAGTAGGCGCGAAAAATTCGACATCGCCATTCACACGCAATACGGTATAATGCTGCGAATGCGCCGTGTGATAGATGCAGACGGTAATAATCGTACTGCTCGGGGCACTCCCATTCACCAGTCCGGTATATGCCGTATCCGGTAAACCGGTGCGCCCCCACCAGAGTTCCGGGAGTTGCTGCCAGTACTGCTGCCAACTGCTGCCACTCCCCGGCTTCGTATCGGCAGAGGCGGTATGCGCTTGCGTGCAGACATAGGCCTGCTTCGGGTCGTTATTCAACACCACGATGTTTTTGCCTGATGTCACCCCGAGCGGCTGGTAGAGTGACCCATTGACCCACCCATCACTACTCGGTAAGGCGGTGAGTGGCGTCGGGGTTGGTTGTGCGCCGTATCCATAATAATTGTAGCACTCGCCATAGCTGTCATTTTTGTCGGTCGGGTCCATGGGGCAAGTTTTGATGCCGGACAATTTCCCTTCCGTGACCAGTTCCCCGAGGGGCTTATCCGGCCGCGGATAGGTGTGGCTGTGATCCTGCCAGTACTGGCTGATCCCCTGGTAAATCTCATGCAGATTCATCTGACAGGTGGCTTCCTTGGCGTGCCGCTGTGCGAGCCCGATCACCGGGATCAGCATGCCGATCAGCATGGCGATGATCACCACCACCACCAGTATTTCGATCAAGGTAAACCCGCGTAATCGGGACATCACCATTTCCCCCTCTGGACATGCGGATCGTCGATGGCGGAATGATTGGCCGGCATGTCCACCGTCCACTTGCATTATCAAATTACCCAGTTCAACGCTATTATTCCCGTGACGCCGTGAGTCAAGCGGGCAATCACCGACAAGCCAGTCAAAATAATCGCATATACCATTGCCACAGGTGCATCGCCTGCGTGGTCACCCAACCCGGCGCCAGCGCGAGCAGCACCGCACTGCTGGTGAGAAACGGCCCGAACGGCATATAGCGCCCCTGGGGCATATCGTCGTCGCCCGTCTCCTGCAGCGCGCCTTCACTCACGGAATCTGCCTTTTCCGGCTCCGGCGCGGGCGAGCGCATGCCGATGATAATAATCACGATGCCGACCAGGGCACCGCAGAAGATGGCGATGCCAAACGAGAGCAGTGCCAATCCGGCCCCCAGCAACGCGCCGATGGCCGCGCCGATATACGAGTCCCCCAGCCCCATCCCCGGCTTGCGGAAGAGAAGGCGCCCGAAGAGATCGATGAGCAGGAAGATGCAGAACCCGATGACCATGCCGGGAATGGCCTGGATATACGGGATGTGGATATGTTGCCAAGTCCAGGTATCGTAGAGCGGTTTATTCTCCAGCACCCGTTTGGCGATCTCAAAGATGATCCCGGAGGCCATCCCCACCCAGGTGACCGGCTCGATCACGTAGGTGGTATCCAGGTCGATCATGAAGGTGACCAGCATGGAGGCGGCCCAGATCCACGCCATGCTGAGCATCAGCATGCCGGCGGATGTCGCCAGCGCTTCCTGATACTGCGCGGCGAGCGCCCACCAGAAAGCCACGAAGATGAGGCCGGTGATGAATTCAATGGTAAAATAGCGCGGGGAAATCCGCTTCCCGCAATACCGACACTTGCCGCGCAACAGGAGATAACTGAATAAGGGGAAGAGATCGGCTGGACGCAAACGCGTATTACAGGCCGGGCAATGCGACGGTGGGGTAACAAGCGATTCCCCCTGCGGCAGGCGGTAGATACAGACGTTGAGAAAGCTCCCGATCGAGGCGCCAAACACGAATGACATTACCGCCCCGGCGATAAACAGGGGCATGGGCATAAGAAAACGAACCCCCTTGCAAAAAATACTCCGGGCCGGCGTGCCGGCCCGGAGCGACGGACACAACAATTACGACGCGAGTTTGTTAATGATCTGTACCAGCGGCAAGAACATCGCGACCACGATGAAGCCGACGACGCCGCCGAGGAACACAATCAACACCGGTTCCAAGGCCGCAGTCAAGCTTTCCAGCAAGGCGTCGACCTCCGCTTCATAGAAGTCAGCCACCTTGGCCAGCATGGAGTCGAGCGAACCGGTTTCCTCCCCGATGCTGATCATTTGCACCACCATCGGCGGGAACATCTTACTGCGTTCCAGTGGTTCACCCAACCGTTCACCTTCACGGACCGCGGAGCGCGCATCCAAAATCGACGTGGAGAGCACTTCGTTATCGATTGCTCCGGCCACGGTTTCCAGGGCCTGCAAGATCGGTACACCTGATGTCATCAGCGTGGACATGGTACGCGAGAAACGGGCGAGTGCGATACGATGATTGAGCATGCCGAAGACCGGTAGCTTCAACATCAACTTATCGTAATACTTTTTGCCAGTCTTGGTCGCTTTCAGACGGTTAATACCGACCACCAGTAGTATGACGGTCACGATGAGGACGCCATCGTTCACCGGGTTAGTCATGAAGTTACTGCAACTGATGAGGAACTGCGTGGGCGCCGGCATCGTGATTTCGAAGTCTTTGAACAACTGAATGAACTTCGGCACGATGAACGTCACCAACCCGATCACGATGAGGATGGCCAGCACCATGACGATGGTCGGGTAGGTCATGGCCGACTTCACCTTGCGCTTCAGCTTCAGGTCTTCTTCAAGGAAGGTCGCCAGGCGATCCAATGTCTCGTCCAGCACACCGCCGACTTCCCCAGCGCGCACCAGACCGACAAACAGGTTGTTGAACACGCGCGGGAACTGCGCCAGCGAGCGGGTGAGCGTCTCACCGCCTTCCACCGAATAGGCCACTTCACGAATGATGCGCTTCAGGTTGGGGCTGCCGGCCTGCTGTTCCAACACGGCGAGGCATCGCACCATGGAGACGCCCGCGTTGATCATCGTCGAGAACTGCCGGCAGAACATCGTCAGGTCTTTCGCTTTGACTTTGCCGAATCGCTTCTTGCGCCGCGGCTGGTTCATCTCAAGGCCGGTTGCCTTCTTTGCCTTGGTCTTGACATCACGCCCCCCGCCGCCGGTATCGATCTTCTGCACCCACAGCCCACGTTCGCGGAGACGGCGCGCGAGAATCTGTGCGTTCTCGGCATCCGCGCTGCCTTCTTGCATCTTCCCATTTTGATCTCGGGCCGTATACGTAAAGGTTGGCATCGTCGCCCCTCCTTCTTTCGGCAAACCGCCGTCACGAATAGATGAAGGCGCTTGTCCAGACATCGTCTCACGAGGACAAACGCGTTATGGGAACACCGGGTTATGCGCCGGCACGCGGCTCCTCCGCACCATTGCCTCCCTGCGCCCCTGCCATTGCGCCTCCCTGGGAAAGCATGCGCTTCAACTCGTCAGAATTCATGCAGCGCTCCAGCGCCAATTCATACGGGATCAGCCCCTGGTTGACCAGATCGCGCAAGCACTGGTCCATCGTCTTCATGCCGATATGGGCACTCGTCTGAATAATGGAATTGATCTGGTGCGCTTTGGCTTCACGAATGAGGTTGCGGATCGCCGGCGAGGCAATCATGATTTCCTGTGCGCAGAGGCGTCCGCCTCCCACCTTGGGAAGCAACTGCTGGGTGAGCACCGCCACCAGGTTATTGGACAACATGACGCGGATTTGTTCCTGCTGTTCCACCGGGAAGACGTCGACGATGCGGTCGACGGTCTGGGCGGCACTGCTGGTGTGGACGGTGGCGAAGACTAAGTGCCCGGTTTCCGCCGCGTGGATGGCCAGGTCCATCGTTTCCAGGTCTCGCATCTCGCCGACGAGGATGATATCCGGGTCTTCGCGGAGGGCGGCGCGGAGGGCGTTTTTGAATTCCTTGGTATCCGTGCCCACCTCGCGCTGGTTAATCACGCAACTGATATGACTGTGCAGATATTCGATAGGCTCTTCAATGGTGATGATATGCTTGCGGTAGTTCCGGTTAATTTCCCCGAGCATCGCCGCCAGCGTGGTGGACTTGCCGGAGCCGGTCGGGCCGGTGACGAGGATCAATCCGCGTTGTCGTGTGGTCAAATCCTTCACCACCGCGGGCTGCCCGAGGTCCTCCAGAGTCGGAATGCGGAACGGAATGGTTCGGAATGCCGCCGCCATTGCGCCTTTATCGCGGAAATAGTTCACGCGGAAACGGCTCGATTTCCCCAACTGATACGCACAGTCCAACTCGAGCGTGTTCTCAAATTTCTGGATCTGCTCGTCGGTGATGATGTCGTAGCACATCCGTTGGACCACCTGCGGGGTGAATTTCGAATAATTCCCGATCACCAGATCGCCATCCACCCGGTAGGTTGGGGGAATCCCCACCGCCAGGTGCAAGTCCGATCCCTTGGCCTCGACGAGCAACTCAAGCAGCTCGTCGATATGCACTTCGGAGATATCGCGCGGACGCGCCGGGTCATTCGATTTTAACGTCAACGGAGCACGTTGTTGAGTTGTTGCAGCACTCGCTTCCATCAACCAATCCCTCTACTCGTTAAAAGATATGATACCCCATTCACTGGCATAGTATACTCACCTGGTACGCTGACCGTCCACCTGGTCTCCGTACGAACTCGATGCATACGAAATCCTCAAACCGGATGATGCCGCGCCGGGCTCATCCCCACATCCATCACTCTGCGCGGCTCGTGAAACACGCGGGCTAATGACTGGTCACCACGCGCAACACTTCCTCGACCGTCGTCTGGCCACTCTTGGCCTTCGACAGGCCATCTTTCGTCAGGGTGGTCATCCCGCCGGCGATGGCGGACTGGCTGATTTCCGAGAGGGGCGCGCGGCGTACGATGAGTTCGGCCAATTCTTCGGTGACCGTCAGCAATTCGAAGATACCCAGTCGGCCGCGATACCCGCGGTTCAGACAATCATCGCAACCAACCGAACGGAAGAACGTTCCATCATGAATCTCATCCTCCCGCATCCCCAGGCGCAGGAGCGTATCGATGGGCGGCTCGATCGGTTCTTTACATTTGTCGCATAACTTGCGCGCCAGACGCTGGGCGATAACGCCGATGATGGAGGCGGAAATAAGGAACGGCTCCACGCCCATGTCCGTCAACCGGACGATGGTGGAGGGGGAGTCGTTGGTATGCAGGGTGGAAAGCACGAGGTGACCGGTCAACGAGGCCTGTACGGCAATTTCCGCCGTTTCCAGGTCGCGGATTTCACCGACCATGATGATGTCCGGGTCCTGACGGAGGAAGGCGCGCATGGCAACCGGGAAGGTCAACCCGCTCTTGCGGTTGACGGACACCTGATTCACCCCGGGCAACTGGTACTCGACCGGGTCCTCAACCGTCAGGATGTTTTTATTGACCGAGTTAATGCGGTTGAGAATGGAATACAGGGTCGTGGTTTTCCCAGACCCGGTCGGTCCGGTCGCCAGCACCATGCCGTTCGGTTTGGTAATCAACGTTTCCAGTTCAGCCATCATTTCCGGCATAAATCCGAGACGGCCCAGACCGATCAACACGCTGCCTTGATCGAGAATACGCATCACGCACTTTTCGCCGAAGACGGTGGGCAGCACGTTGACGCGCATATCGTAGTCGCGTTTCTCATGCCGGATATGAATGCGGCCATCCTGCGGGATGCGCCGTTCCGCGATATTCATATCGGCCATAATTTTCAAGCGGGAGATCAACGGCGCGTGGGCGAATTTGGGCAGCGTCATGATCTCGTAGAGCACGCCGTCAATGCGGTAGCGGATGCGCACGTGGCGCCGGTCCGGCTCAACATGGATGTCAGATGCCCCTTGCTTGATGGCATTCTGAATCAACACGTTGGTCATGCGGATAATCGGCGCATCTTCCGCGAGCTCCATGGAGTCTTCATCGCCTGCTGCGTCGCCGCCGCCGCCGGGGGCATCCGGGCGTTGAATCGCCTTGAGCATCTCATCGATTTCGGCGGAGGATTGGGCCTTCTCCACATCACCCGCGGGCATGGCTGAGCTGGCGCCGGGAACTTGCGTGAGCACGGGGGCGCCGATGTTGTCTTTCGCCAGGTCCGGGGCGACACTGGGGGCAACGGGCGGCCGGACATCCTTCGGCATGCTGTGCTCATTGCGGATAGCGGTGATATCATCAAGCGTCGCCAACACCGGTTCGATCTCGAAGCCGGTAATCAGCCGCAGGTCATCCAGTGCGAAGATGTTGGTGGGGTCGGACATGGCCACCAGGAGTTTATTGCCGTTGCGGCGCAGCGGGACAAGGTGGTAGCGCTGGGCAAGATTATCCGGGATGACTTTCGCGACCGCCGGATCGGGGTTGATTCGACCGGGATCGTAAATCGGCACATTCAATTGCTGTGCATATGCCGCTAATACATCTCGCTCTTTAACAAATCCAAGATCAATCAGCAGCCGTCCGAGCTTTTCCGTCGTGGTTTGCTGTAGGGCGAGGGCCTGTTTCAATTGGTCCTGGGTTATTTTCCCCTGGTCCAGCAAAATCTTCCCTATTGGAATCTTGAGTCCTCGCGCTGTAGACATCCGTCACCCAATCTCCCCATTCCGACATATCCTGCCGAACTCGTTTGCGTTCACTGTGTGCCATCATGCACAACACCGTGCTGAATCCACAGTTCGGCCGACAGGACCAGTTCATCCCTGAAAGCGATGGTGGTGGTCATTCATCCTGAAGTTCGGCGGCGTATACCGCCATCATGACTCGA
>Ga0272448_1000468_pt1 | contig 62471 bp, 52 predicted proteins | sample YNPCB0191_FD_202220 | JGI IMG/M metagenome (GOLD analysis project Ga0272448, IMG submission 202220) | Hot spring sediment microbial communities from Yellowstone National Park, WY, United States - YNP-CB-019-1 | ecosystem: Environmental > Aquatic > Thermal springs > Hot (42-90C) > Sediment... | reverse complement strand
ATATTCAAGCCGCAATAGGATTAGCACAGATGAGGAAAATACCTTATTTTGTGAAGAAGAGGAGAGAGAACTTTAATTATCTTAAAAAGAGGTTTATCGAAGAAGGTTTAGATAAGTATTTTATAATACCGCAAGAAACCAATGGCTCAGAACCCTGTTGGTTTGGCTTCCCACTTACCATACACAGTGACATTAACAGAACTAAGCTATTAGAGTTGTTGAATGCAAAAGGAGTGGCTACACGACTCTTATTTGCAGGTAATATAACCAAGCAACCATATTTTATTGATAATCAAGTAAGATACAGAACTGCCGAGCGCCTTACAAACACAGATATAATAATGGAGAAAACCTTCTGGATAGGAGTTTATCCGGCTCTAGAGCCGGCACAATTGGAGCATATAATTTCCCAATTCAAGTATTTTTTCATACGTTAGGGTCTTCCATACACAATCATTTCATCGAGCATCTGATCTATTCCTTTCAACTTTCTGCCTAGAAAGTTTTCGAGCTTGGAAGTATCTATCTTAAGATATTTAGGTATATAAATACCGCGCTGCGAAGTAGTGCAGTAAGTCCGAACATCTTTTATAACAAAAGCGCTCAGCTACTTTGATTCGATAGTTTTTCTAATTTTTTTCTTAGAAATAGCTCATAGCCCACATTTTTGATCAGTTTAGGCTATGAGGAGAGATACAATGCAATCCCATGCATATCCCAATATAGAAATTCAAAAAAATTAAAAAAGCTTAGCAATTGGATTGGAAAACTCAGAAGCCATGCTCTCTTTGAGATAGGAAAGAATGCAAAATATAGTTTAGAACAACGCCAGGATAGTAGCATTTACATCAATTTGCTGAATTTTTGTTATCTGCCAGTTTTCCGATCGACAGGTTTTTATTCACTTTCGGATTTACTGTCCGGCCGATTCTTGTTTAAATCAAGTGGTAGATCCCTTTCTATAGAGGTAGATAATTCTTTTTTTGTATATCTTTCCATATTTTCATGCAATCGTCTAAGTGCAGGCACCGCTTTAATCAAAAAATAGGCAGCAGTTTTTCTTAATATAGAATTATCAATAATAAATTTAAGGAAACTAATTACAACGGAGTCTAGCAAAGTGAAATCGTACTTACCTAGCGCAAGCATTTTTTCAGTTTCGTTCCTTTCTTTAAACTCTTTGTCAATTATGTCTTTAACAACGATAAATCGTACGAGTGATTTAACATATGCAATAGAATACTTATTTTCTACATATCTCACAAATACATCTTTGAGTTTTTTATCTATAGGCAGCGCATCTAGAGCTTTGATTCTGTTTATCATAAACACTTGAATTACTTCTGAAGGGAAGAAAACTTTATACTTCTTTATAGATACCAGATTATTTACCAGTCTCTTTTTATACACCAGTATTTTCCCCTTATGTTGAGAAACAACATGTAAAAAGAGAACGAGATGGGCCCATCCGTACATTTGGTTTGGCATTTTCTTTCTATTAAGCACCTTCTCTAAAGTTCTTCTTTCAAACACATATGAAGTTATAGCTCCACTAATAGGATCGGTTTCACTAACCGCATTAAGAGCAGTTGCATATGCATTGATGAATTCAGAATTATCATACATTTCTTTCTGAAAAAGAATATCTGTATGTGATGCATCTCTATCCACGTTTTTTAGCAGACATGCAATAGGTTTGTTTCTTTTGAGTGTTTCTATTAAATCCGTGATTGCTCCATGAATGCATTCTGCATGATCATTTATTGGCCAGCAATATTCTCCATTTGCCATTTTTAAAACTGCAATAAAATTATTATCATAACCAACATTTGTTTTATTTCTTCTTATTCTTATGAAATTGTATCTTTTTGCATATCTCTTAAGCAATTCATATGTACCATCCTTAGAGCCATTATCTGAAACACAAATCTCCACAGGGGCAGAGCACATCATAACTTCTTTTACCAGAGTATTGAGAACATGCTCTAATGATTCTGCTCTTTTATATGTTGGAATACATATGGAAAGAAAAGGTTTATTTTTCATCTTGTTTCGCCTTCACCAGAGATTTAAGATAATTGGTAACCCCATTCTCATCTAACCCATTGTTTCTTAACATATATTCTCTTTCCCCGAATTCTCTCTCAAAAATATTATTTATCCCTATTGTGTATATCTTTTTATTAAGCTGCTCCGATAGGAAACCCCCAAAACCAAATAACTTTTGATGTTCTTCTATGCTTACAATTATACCATGTGCATTTTGTAAGTATGCGTTTATTCTATTGCTTAATGGTTTTATTCTCCCTATATGAATATGGGAAAATAAAATACCCTCTTTTTTTAACTGATGAATTGCTTTCTCAACAACTAAACTTATATCCCCAGTTGAAAAAACAATATTCTCTCCAGTATCCTCTAGAATTGTTAGTCCATCTTTACTCTCTACCTTAGATTGAAATGAGGGATTTTTTGTTTTTCCTAATCTTATGTATGCCGGTTTATTAGCTTTAAGCGCTTCTTCGATATATTGTGCAGTTTCTGTTGCTTCAGCAGGTGAGTATACACTCATATTTGGAAGTGGCAGCATTAACGAAAGATCTGCCAATCCATAATGGCTTACACCATCACTTCCATATGAGAATCCGGTGCCAGCACTTACGAGAACAACCGGGAGCTCATGATAAGAGACATCCAGAAGAATTTGTTCATAAGGGCGATATATTAGGAATGGAAGAATAGAATAAACAACAACCTTTTTCCCTTCTTTTGCTAGTCCAGCAGCGATTCCAATCAATGCCTGCTCAGCAATCCCAACGTTGTAAAATCTCTCAGGGAATTTACTTTCTATCTCTTCCAAGAATGAAAAACCAAGATCCCCTGTAAGCACAACGATATCTTCTTCCGTTTCCATTAATTCAGTTAGCTTTCTTATAAGTGCAACCCTCATCTCACTCACCAAATTCATTTCCTACAGGGGGTATATAATGCGATTCCAGTTTGTTTTCTAAGTTTCCCAATCCCTTTCCTTTTATTGTATGTGCAATGATGACAGTTGGTTTAGAAGAATGGAGTGCTTCACTGATTTTTTCATGAAGAGAAGAAAACTCATGGCCATTTGCCTCCATTACGTTCCACCCAAACGCCCTCCATTTTTCTCTTAAATCACTTGTTGCTACATCTTCTATTTTATCATATGCTTGGAATCCGTTGTTATCTACGATTACCATAAGGTTATTTAGGTTATGTGTAGCTGCAAAGTTTGTGGCCTCCCATATTTCGCCTTCTTGACATTCACCATCACCTATAAGTACAATAACTGGTATTGATTTTTCGTTTATTTTATGAGCTAAAGCCATTCCTGCCCCAACAGCCAATCCGTGGCCAAGCGATCCAGTACTAAATTCAACTCCATTCACAGATGTATCCGCATGACCAGGAAGACCACCATTTTTATTGTATGTAAAAAGCTGTTCTTTGGTTATGTATCCTTTCATATATAGAATAGCATATAGAGCAGCAATCGCATGACCTTTACTTAAAATTATCCGTGGGTGCAAATCAGTTCTAAAATTTTTAGGTGTAAGTTCTTCTTCAAAAATATCAAAATATAGAGAAACCAGAATATCTATCAATGAAAGACAGCTACCGGTATGTGCTGCTTTCGCATTGGCACTTATTTTAACAACAATCTTTTTTGCTTCATTGCTTAATGCTTCAAGCTTCTTTAATCTATTAATATCCATTATTATTCCCTCGAGTAGTATTCTATATTCTCTTTTAACCAATTATATGTTTTTGCCAGGCCAGACTTAAGATCATAAACAGGCACATAACCTGTTTTTTTCAACTCACTTATATCTGCATACCAGTGTTCTAATTCAGGTTGCTTCTGAACTAAACCCCACTCTATATCTAGATTTTTCTTAAGAACCTCATTTTCTAAGATTTTAACCAAGTCTCCTATAGAGGCCTCTTTTCCTGTTCCGATATTAAAAATTTCCCCATATCCCAGTTGGTCAGTCTTATTTATTAGATGAATAGTTGCATCATAAAAATCCTCTATAAATATAAAATCTCTAACAGATCTTGGGGAAGAGAGTTTAATTTTCTTGTTAAGTAATGCAGATGAGAGAACATAAGGAATAAGCCTGAATGGTTCTTCATATGGCCCATATACAGAAAAAGGCCTAATTGTTATAAGCCTTTTCTTTTCCTCCTCCGCTCTTATCTTGGCATAATGTGTTGTAAATAGTTTGGTTGCTCCATATAAAATTGTAGGAAAAGTAGGCCCCTTTTCATTCATAGGACAAGGAACTTTACCATATTCTGAACTACTTCCAGTATTAATCGTAATATCAGAATACATTAGTGATGCTTCTATTATGTTTATGCCGCCAACAACATTTGTAGAAAATAAAGCATCTCTGTCATTCTGATGACCAGGATAAGTACCAGTACTTGCAAAATGCAAAATAATGTCGGGCTTTTCTCTCGAAAATACCGACATAACTTTTTCTCTCTCCGTGATATCTACTATCTCAACCTTGTAATTTTTTTCAAATAATTTCAGCCTCCAATATTTACTTATATCTTGGCGTAGTAAAGCAATCACTTCATTATCATCCTTAAGTTTTTCTAAAAAGTATGTACCTATAAAACCGCCTGCACCGGTTATTATTATTTTCTTTCCTTTGAGCATATTTTAAGTTAGGCTATAAGTGTTTAAAAAAGCGATTACTCCTTCTAATGCCCTAAATCCTTATTCACAAAATGTAATAAATATCCAATACCCATGGAGAACGTTGAAATCATAGCTAACAATGGGAATGTTATCAGTAATACGGGGTACATTTTTAGAAACTTTAAAGCTTGGAATATACTCAATATCCCGGGTATTACCAGTAAAGGTGGAAATATAGTGCACATTAAAATTGCAGCAAGCCTCATATACTCAACAGGATCTTTGCATTCCTTCAAATACAGATTGTAGGTTCTTCCATACCACATATATCTCTTAATGAACTTAGCGAGTGAAAATCCTTCACTATCCCTCTCATAATCATAATTCTTGTACAGAATCTGTTGTTTTAGGCCCTTTGTCTCAAAAAGACGTTTTCCAGCAATCCTATCCTCTCCATAGGAAATATCTGGATATTTTGGGAATTTATCCCTTCTGACAAAAATTATCACTTTATACGGTGAATTTCTTTGATCCCAAAATCTAATTGATTCTCTAATAATATTATTTGATCTTTTATCCATTGGAATATGCACAATTATGACATCCGGTTTACCTTTAATGCTTTTTGCAATATCTGAGAAAAAGTCCCTATTATAAAATCTCCAATCAACTCCAGCGTGCATAACATATTCTCCGGTTGATGCATCAAATGCTGCATTTATTGCCCTGCCCGTTCCCCTCTCTCCCAACTCAATTAGCTTGATATTTTTATTTTTGTATCCTTTGATTATGCTGATCGTTTTATCTGTTGACCCTCCATCTGCAAATACAATCTCTGGAACCAATTCCTGATTGAGGACCAATTCTAAGAAATTTTCAATATTTTTTTCTTCGTTGAGTATAGGTACAAGTAAAGAGAATTTAACCATGCCTTTATTCTCGCAAAAACCAATTTAACTATTACTCTATGCAAATTTATTAACTGAAATATCCTAAATAACATATATATGCGCCGTATCATTAGTGATTCCCTCTTCACAACATTTACATTCTTTCTCCAGCGTACGCTGGGATTTATACGAGAACTAATAGTTGCAGGCCTCTTAGGCCCCTATTACATGGGCCTTCGTAATACCATTATAATGCTCTTCAATTATAGTCCCTACATTTACCTTGGGATGGATAATGAGGTTTTCAGAAGGGTCGCTCATCTATATGAAAAAAACCCCAAGGAAGCAAACACTACTTTCTCCACGATTCTATACTGGTCCTTTTTCTCTTCTATATTGCTTGCACTTGCAATTGCAATAGGCTCATTTCTCTCCCCATATTCAGAGGAATTCAAAGCCGGCCTTTATATTCTCTCCTTATTAGTAATCTTAATGATCGTAGGTATAATTGTAAACATATACTTATCAGCGCTTGGCCGGTTTAAGTTTATTGCAACTGTTGAAACAATTAATGTTGTTGCTAATACAATCTTTGTTATTCTTCTCACCTACTACTTCGGATTTATAGGTGCAATCATAGGCCTCTTTCTCTCAATTTTCATACGGTTCATTTTATACTGGCATGAAATGCTCAAGTATAAAATCCCACTGATTTTTGAGTGGAAAAGATTTGTTGACATATTCAAAAATGGTCTCAAACTATTTAGCACCTCAATTGCAAGCACAATCTACACTCAAATAGATAGTCTAGTTACTGTTTTAATGCTCGGCCCTGCAGCATTAGGTATATACGGTATTGCAACAACACTAAACTCTCTTATTTACGGAACTTATGGTTCCACAGTGATCCCTGTTGGACAACGGATGTACAAATTTGCAAATGAAGAGATCACACTAAAACGCTATCTTGATATGCTCTCGGGTATCTCAGCCTATTTGATGGTATTCCCAATAATTGCTATTGTACTCATTACCCCATTTATAATTGATACATTCATTCCAAAATTTCATGATTCTATTCTAATTGTGGGTGTACTCGCAGTTGCATCCTTTTTCAATGTTGCTCTTATGCCACTCTCAAATTATCTCATCTCAAAGAGAAAGGAGGCATTGATCACAACATCCACATTAGTAGCAGCATTGCTCAACTTAATCCTTGATGTTTACTTAGTTCAGCAGGGATATGGTGTTATGGGTATTGCGTATGCAACATCTTTCTCATATTTCATTAATTTCGTGCTTATGATGTATCTCTCTCGTGCATTGGAATTGCGCAAAGTGCTTGAAGACCTTATTCCATTTATATATCTCACACTTGTCATCTGGGCTTGGACAACAGATTGGACCATAATACTAATTTCCCTGCTTACGCTAATCTACATCCCAATTTTGCTTTATGTATTCAAAGAGAGAGGTATTTTAGATTACATACTAGATATACTAAACGAATTCAAGATAAGCGCATTTAGCAAAGGTACCAAATAAATACGCGCGCTTTCTCTAGGAAAGACGCGTAAGGAAAAAATTTCTTCTTTATTTCTTAGTGCAGTTAATTAAGTACGCAGCATATAAACAAGCTTTCTTTTTTTTTGTGCACTTTCTTAGGCATCCCAAAGAAAGTGCAGTGGAGGTTCTTTTTCTTTCCCAAAGAAAAAGAAAGTACTACGCAGCATGTAACAAAGTTTTCTTTTCTAGTGTAGGTCTTTTCTTTTTCTAAAAGAAAATCATAATACGCAGATGTAATTAAGTTTTCTTTTCTAGTGTAGGTCTTTTCTTTTTCTAAAAGAAAAGAAGTACTGAGGAAGCGCATTTAGCATAGAACTATTGTTTTGGACTTTAGTAGCAGTGGACTCGCAAATCGCCGAAGCTCTAAGCTTACATCCCTGCCCTATCAAACCCGTCTGTTACGGGCGTCCAGATTGCGTCGTTTCGGGTGCGGCTTCGACCTTAGATGCTTTCAGGTCTTATCCGCCTGGAGCGTAGCTACCCGGCAGTGCTTTTCACAACCGGTACACCAGAGGCTCCGAGCCATCGTTCCTCTCGTACTAAATGGTTCTTCCCCTCACGCATAATCACACTTCCAGTAGATACCACCGTACTGTCTCGCGACGTACTGAACCCAGCTCACGTAGCTCTTTAACGGATGAACAACCCGACCCTTGGCGGCTTATGCACCACCAGGATGAGCTGAGCCGACAGCGATGTATCAAACCGCGAGGTCGATATGTACTCTCGCCCGCGACGAATCGGTTACCCCCGGGGTAACTTGTCTGACAGCTAGGACCCTCACCAAAAGGGAATGCCTAGGTTCGCTAGACCCGGCTTTCGCCCCTGCATTTCACGCTTTTAGAAATACAGTCAGCCCGACATTTGTTCTTGTCCCTTTACGGCGGATTTCTGACCCGCCTAAGTCGAGCATTGGGCACCCTTGTTTCCTTTTCGAGGGCGTACCACCCCAGCCAAACTATCCACCTGCAGCTGTCCTTCGAGTGAAGTAAGGGATATCGTCTCCGTTGGGTGGTGTTACAGGATTGACTCCACGCAACCCGGAGGCTGCGCTTCGAAGTCTCCCACCTACGCTCTGCAACAGAAACAATACCCCAACAACAGGATATAGTGAAGCTCCACGGGGTCTTCTTTTCCCACTGGAAGACCTCGGCATATTCACCGAGAAGTGAGTTCACCAGGTCCCGGGTAGGGACAGTAGAAGAGACGTTATGCCCTTCATGCAAGCCGCCAATTAAGCGGCGAGGTATTACGCTACCTTAAGAGGGTCAGAGTTTGGGGTCTGCAACCCTAAATGACATTATTCTGCTAAGCTTTTCCGGATGGTGTACTTGAACATGTTTACAGAATTTTTCTAGATTCTCCCAACCATATATTCTCAAATGATAGGCTGGTAATTTCGAATTATAATGCTTATACGGGCCGTTCAGATGGCACCGTACCCCAATTTTGTTCAAGGTCAGCATTGCTTTTTCAAGTAGCACTTTCCCTTTCTCGGATTGTGTAATATCCAGCACGGGTATCTTCGATTTTGAGGATGCATAGATGCTCCCCTCACTATCAAAAAACCCCGCGACAAAATATAAAGAGTCGTCCGGACGCGTACGTTTAATAATCTCGAAGAGAAGCTTGCTCTTCTTCCGCAGAACATAAACGTCCCTCTTAAATATTCGCCCTTTCGACCCTATTATATCATACAGCAATCCATTAAGGTACTCGAGCCACTCTAGGTTCTTCTGGTAGATTTGCACCTCTTTCCTTTTGAAATCGAGGTGTGCGTCACCAAAAGCACCAAGCATGTACTCAATTTTATTCATGGTATAAATTCCCTTTCCTGCTATTTAAAGCGATTGTTAGGGAAGTTTTCCACCATTCCGGAAACTCTGCAGTTTAGTAGAGTTGACAGAATACCCCCGCTCTTTACCAGCGCTTAGACCCGTTGGACCGGGCTTTCACGTACTGGCAGTGAGCAGGCATCGGCCATTGTACTGGGCCTTACGGCTTTGCAATGACCTGTGTTTTTGGTAAACAGTCGCTCTTCCCTTGTCACTGCGACCTGCTGATGCAATGTATTTCAACTACAAAAGCAGGCACCCCTTCTTCCTAAGTTACGGGGCTAATTTTCCGAGTTCCCTTACCCGAGTTCTCCTGCCACGCCTTGGCCTTTTCAGCCAGGGGCACCTGTACTAGTTCTAGGTACGATCTTGCAGGGTCGTTATCCACTCACTTTTCGTGGACTCATGGCCTCAACCGAATCCCCAAACGGGGACCATTCCTCTCTTTCAACCACTTCTCCTCATAATGAGTCTCGATGGTTGTATGGGAGTTAGACAGAGTCTCCTCTGCTCAGCCTAGCCGCAAGTGTCATGAGTGAATCTTGCGTTGCCGCACCTACCTGCAAGGCACCGGAATATTAACCGGTTTCCCTTTCGCCATAAGGTGATTGGCCTATGGCTTAGGATCGGCTAACTCTCCGCTGAAGAACGTTGCGGAGAAACCCGTGCCCTTTCGGCGTTTGGGATTCTCACCCAAATTTGCTGTTACTAACACCAGGATATTCATTCCGCGCAGCTCCACAGGACCTCACGGCCCTGCTTCTCCACCGCGCCGACGCCTTCCTACTAGATCACACACAGAGTGTGCGCTCCTAGGTATCGGTGGCTGGTATAGCCCCTTTATCTTCGGAAACTACCCTCTCGGTTGGTCCGCTATTACGCGTTGCTTAGAGGATGGCTGCTTCTGAGCCTACCTCCCAACTGTCTGTGAGAGGGGTTTCCTTACCGTTTAGCACTTAACCAGCACTTTGGGACCTTAACCTAAGTCTCGGTCGTTCCCGTCACGCCCTCCGGGTTTACCCCAGAGCACCCGACTGCATCCTTCTACGACGAGCTAATGTTCGGAGTTTAAAAGGGAAGTAGAGCCTTTCGACTCCGTGTTTCCCGATTAGTGCTCTACCACTAGTTCAATCTCCAGATGCGCCATGCTGAGACATGCTTCGGAAGGAACCCGCTATCGCCATGTTCGAATGGACTTTCACCCCTATGCGTCGGTCACCTAAGCAGATATACTAGCACTAGTTGAGCGCCTCCACCAGTTTTTAGACCGGCTTCACGCTGCCGACGTATAGATCACAATGGCTTCGGGTCTTGCAGTAGTGATTAACGCCCTTTCAGACGCCCCGCCTCGCTTGTACTGCGCGGGCTCGCTTTCGCTCCGCCTTTCGGCTCACCACTCCTGCAAACTCCCTGGCTCTTGCTTCGAGAAGAAAGACAAGACACTGGTCCCCTCGCTTCGCTTCCACCCTCTCGAATGGTCGCTTCAGCGAAGTTCTACCCTTTCGCGCCTTGCCAACATGTCGCCATACAGTTTCAGGCTCTTTTAAACCTCCTATCTGGAGTGCTTTTCAGCGTTCCCTCACGGTACTAATCCGCTATCGGACTTCGGCATCTATTTAGATTTAGAGGTTGGTACCCCCATATTCCGGCTCCCTCGGGGAGCCGTACTCGTTGCACCTTCCTCCAGTATAACCCGCTTACGGGGCTATCACCCTTTGTCGCAGAGCTTTCCATCTCACTTCAGCTCATATACTGGATAGAATTGGTGCACCACATCCGCCCCAAAGTTACCCTTGGGGAGTTCGGTTTGATTCTATTGGGCTTTCATTCGCCATTACTAACCCAATCGCAATTGCTTTCTTTTCCTCCCGCTACTAAGATGCTTCAATTCACGGGGTTATAGCCCATCTCTGGGCAATGGACGATCTCGGGTTCAATGGTCGCATGCACCTACCCCGAGCATATCGCAGCTTGCCACGGTCCAAAGCCGAAGCCAGGCCATCCCCTGTATGGCTTAAACAATAGATATTCGCTAAATGCGCTTCATCCTCACTTCCATCCCCCAACATAGGGAGATGTAAGATACCTTCCCTCTCCACCTCTTTAGCAAGAGATGTTGAGTGGACTCAGCGAGATGTTCAGCTGCCCCTATAAGAGCAACTTTTGAACTCGCGACCTCCCGCTTTCTTGGCTGTTGAACAGCTTGCAAAGCGGGCGCTCTACCGGACTGAGCTATGAGCCCTCGGTATCATGAGACTTCAAGAGATTAGATTTGAGCAAAGGCGTGATACGCACGCATGTGACCTTGCATCTCCATTGATATAGATTATTTGCAGTTACAACCTAACGCGTGTTTTGTTAGGAGGTGATCTATCCGCAGGTTCCCCTACGGATACCTTGTTACGACTTAGCCCCCCTCATGAAACTCTAGTTCGATGACGGCAAGAACCGCCACCTCACTAAAACCTCACTTGGGTGACTTGACGGGCAGTGTGTGCAAGGAGCAGGGACGTATTCACCGCACGATGCTGACATGCGATTACTAGGCATTCCAGCTTCATGAGGGCGAGTTACAGCCCTCAATCCGCACTGGGACGGGGTTTCAGGGATTAGCTTGCCCTTTCGGGTTTGCAACCCGTTGTCCCCATCATTGTAGGCCACGTGTAGCCCGGGAAATTCGGGGCTTTAGCCATCTGTAACAGTCTTTCCACCTCTGTTTTACAGTGTATGCGCCGGCACACCTGGTCAGGGTATTACCAATTATAGGTTTTCCCCTGCACCTTCCCAGTGGAAATAATGGCCACTACAGATGTATACTGACCTACCGTCGCTCACTCCTTCCTCCTGCTTAACGCAGGCAGTCCCCTTAGAGTGCTTTCTGGACGGATCCAGAAATCGCAACTAAGGGCGTGGGTCTCGCTCGTTTCCGGACCGCAGAGCCTGAGAGTGAGGTTTGATGAAGGTTAAGAATTCTCTGGGAGGAGAAGGAATCAAATGCTTGCCCTCTTTTATTAACCTAAATCCAAGCCGCTCAATAAGCAGTTGCTTATCGAGCCCAATACCTGTCATTATGGGCACACCGTTTTCATCTATGCGCCCTGAAGCATCAAATATGCCTGCGACGAATGCCGCACTGTACGCATTCTTATGCTTAAACCTGAGGTCCATTTCTCTCTCTATATCTGAGAAGAACCTCTTGTACCCTGAATGGTAGAAATATGCTTTCTTCCCGCTCAGCAGGATTTTGCTCGAAGGCATAAGCCCCGCACCAATCACTGCCTGTATGAAGAAATCGCGGACATGCGGGAGGCCCCGCACACCCACACCTACCCACGATTTTCGTGTGGACCACATCCCTATTATGTATGCCAATTCAGGCGTTAGTTTTATTTTCATTCACAATCCCTCCATCAAACCCTATCTCAAACTCTGTGATTTCCCGGACTTAACCGGACAGTTCACACCACGAGCTGACGATGGCCATGCACCACCTCTCGGCTTGTCAAGCAAGGTCTTTAGCCTGGCTCTCATTCTGCCGTCGTTCCCGGTAAGATTCCCGGCGTTGAATCCAATTGAACCGCAGCCTCCACGCCTTGTGGTGCTCCCCCGCCAATTCCTTTAAGTTTTAGCCTTGCGGCCGTACTCCCCAGGTGGCAGACTTAACACCTACGCTACGGCACGGCAACAGCACTAAGCTATTGCCACACCAAGTCTGCATCATTTACAGCTAGGACTACCGGGGTATCTAATCCCGTTTGCTCCCCTAGCCTTCGTTCCTCACCGTCGGACGTGTTTTGGTCAGGCGCCTTTTGTGGACCTTATTAGCGGAATCCAACCGCCAAACAGGTTCGCCACTGCTGGTCCGCCCAGGATTAACGGATTTTACCCCTACCCCGAGCGTACCCCTGACCTCCCCCACTCCCAAGCGAGGCAGTATTACTGGCCCGCCCTTCGGTTAAGCCGAAGGATTTCACCAGCAACTTACCAAGCCGGCTACGAACGCTTTAGACCCAATATACGTGGGTACCACTAGTAGTGCCAGTATTACCGCGGCGGCTGGCACTGGTCTTACCCACTCCTTATTCGCCTAGTTTTCTAGACTAAGCAAAAGGTCTCCCGAAGGAGACCACTCGGAGTTCCCCCATCACGCTTTCGCGCATTGTGGAGTTTTCGCGCCTGCTGCATCCCGTAGGACTAGGGCCCTTGTCTCAGTGCCCTTCTGGGGGCTCCCACTTACATGGCCCCTAAGGATTATAGGTTTGGTGGGCCGTTACCCCGCCAACAGCCTAATCCTCCGCAACCTCATCCTATGGCGGACACACTCCAATTCGTGTGCCTTTTGAGCGAGAGGGCATTCCAGCATCTCTCACCTATACGGTATTATCCTCAGTTTCCCGAGGTTGTCCCATTCCATAGGGCAGATTGATTACGTGTTACTCAGCCGTTCGCCACTCGTCCAGGTGAACGAGTTGACTTGCATGGCTTAGTCGAACTCCGATAGCAGTACCCTCCAGCAGGATCAACTGGAGTTGCTTAAGGTCTTGGCATTTCGCGTTTGAAACAAACGCGGGTATTAACCACATTCGCGTGTTCATATCTTACCGCACGTTGCACGCTCATACGAGCGCGCTAGTGCACGTTTGCCTATTGCTCACTAAATCTCTCTTGAAGCCTCTCTCTAACCCGAAATGTGCTCGGGTTATAGCATAACCGCTATGGGATATGCTTCCATCATCGTTCCTGGCGTCATAGAATAAGAGCATCACAATCTCAGCCGCACGATGGGTAAGTGAATTTTAAGGAGTTTAGGTTTATAAGCCTTTCTACCCGCGTTCTGTAGCTTTAAAAATAAAACCCCCGGCCCCGCCCGGCCCACGAAATATTTATAAATCTAGAAAGTCCGAATGCCGCCATGAATGCAATCCTAATATCCTCCACGGGTGATGTAATTGTCACCGATGTTAAGAAAAATATGAAGGTTAGCATAAACAGGCAGGTGCCGGGGTTTGTGCGCATAAAAACACGCCACGACTCTTTGAAGTTTGCACGCAACAATCCCGTTCTTCTAGAGGAGAGGTATCTCTCGCACCAAGGCCCGAGCAGGAAGACCCTCTCGATCGATGTTGACATAATAAAAGCGGTTCGCCTGGTCAAACACATCAATGAGGGATATGAAAAGGAAAAGAAAGACCTTGAGGGCATTTTTGAGAATATTTCAAATGCGCTTGCACTCATTGAGAAGCATGATAAGAAATGCGGGCAGTGTGAGCAGGATTTGGAGGAGGCGCAGTCCCTCATCAAAAATGTGCTCATAAAGATAAAGAGAACGCGCGCGTTCTATAAAGTCCTCTCAAAGTTCAAGATAGAGAACGCAATAAATCACATTGAAGATGCACAGAATGCGGAAAACGATTTTGAGATGAATATGCATCTCAAGCCCGCATCATCCATTCTCTATGCAGCTAAGAGAAGGCTCGAGAGAAGGCTTGATAATATAGGCCCGATTAATTCGTACAATATTGATCGCGAGATGTACTTACGCGGTATTCGTGACTATTATATATGGGGGAAGATGATACGTTTGGCGAAGCAGCTTCAATCTCTCCCGCAAGATACAGTAAATGCATACAAAAGCGATGTCTATCTCTATAATAACATTATGGAATTGTGCAAAATTGCAGTGCAGGATTCTTTGCAATTCAAGAGCGCTCTCACAGAAGTTGGCCAATCTGTCAAGGAGTCGGGGAGGAATCCCTATGGACTAAAAGAGCTGCGCAGGGCATATGTATTAGGGGTCCGCAAGTCAAAGATGGATGATGCGCTTGAGCATCTTCAGGAGGCCGCAGTTCTCATAGGGTTGGACAAGCCGTTCTACATTGCGGCACAGCTCAAGGAGACGAATGATGATTATACGCCAGTGCTCATAGAACAGTTGTGTGATGTTGATCTTGAACTGCTTACAGATAACCCAAAAGCCGCACTCTCACATCTAAGGTGGGTTCTATCATTCTATGAAGACATATTCCAGGGAAAAGCCAAGAAGCCCGAGCCATACATCTCCATCTAACTCTAAACAACAGATGCGGCCAATAATATTCCAAATATTACTGTCAGCGCTACGCCTGCGATCTGGTGGAGTATTAATTTTTCTTTATTTAGGAAGATTCCAAGAAACACTCCTACCAATATATATCCTTCAGTTAGTGCAACGGTTATCCCGATGGGTATGATGGTCATTGCAAAAGCAAACGCGATCCAAGCCAGATTATAGAATATGCACATGCTGAGAAAAGCAACCTTTTCCCTTGCAATGTTCCTGAAAACCTCAGAGATCTTTCTATTATACACAAGGTAGATTGTGGAAATCATCATAGCAAATGCATAAATGATCCAGTTCATTAGAACCGCACCAATACTTCTTGCGCCGTATCCCATAAGAAAGTCCGCAATACCCAATATGATTGCAGCGGCCACTGCGATTGCAACTCCTCTCTCGAGCCACATTTTTCCGAGTGATTTCACCGATATTAAAAAGATGCCGCAAATCATTGCTATGATTAGTGCAAGCTGTTGAAGTGTAATAATTTCACCAAGCACAATGAATGCAAGGATTATTGCAACAGCAGTTCCAATGGACCATATTGGCTCGATTGCAGCGAGTTTTCCTTGACGGAGTGCTTCAAAACTTAGCAGTCCCGCAATGGATAATGCCGCAGCACCCATGATTAGTATGTGCACTTGATCTGAGTTTAATATCATTGGAAGTTCATCTAGAACAAACGGTGTTAATATGATCATCCCGAAGATGCTTATTGCAAACAGTGTCTCCCACGGTTCAAATTTTCGAGTATATCTTTGTATGAGAAAATCACCAACTCCCCAGGAGATGATTGCCACACCAACTGCAAGCAACCCCATCTCAGTGTTCATAGAGTGAGTTTTGGAGTGTTTCTATATAATGTTTCGCATCTCTTAGCAGAATCAAAAACTATATAAATGTGGTAAGGGCCCAATCCTCACAGGTGAAATGATGAACGCAGTAACCAAAAGACCAACCTATTCAATAATGCGTCAGACCCCTGAGGAGGAAAGGGGCCGTGTGCTTGCAGACCTGATAGAGGAAAACCCAAATGCCCTGAAATATTTCAGAAGGAAAAATGTATTCCTCAGGGCAGGCGAGATTGGGAAGATGGTTCTCTCTTCAGAGAGTTATAACCGCAAGGAGGCGCTGCGTGCTTCTCTTTATGCGGTTGCAGAGCCTCACTTCAAAGACGGCAAGATGAGCACTGTTAATGTTGGTGGTGCAGTCAAGGATACGATCAAGAGCGCAAAGGAGCACATAAACTCAAAGGCGAACAAAACAGAGAAGGATAAGAAAGCACTCGCAGTGCTTGATGAGATGCTCAAGAAGGAGGTCGATTCCTCAAAGATACGCCGGGATAAGGAATGGTTATGGCGTCTGCTCCGCTATCTTGCAGCAGCCGCTGCAGGTATAGCGCTCATGCTTTCTCTAACACCGAAGCCAGAGGAAGAAAAACCACAACAGCAGGTTGTGAGCACTGTTGATAGCAAGTACAAGAAATCTCTTGATGAATGTCTCAATGCGCTGAGCAATTATAAATGTCCCTCTGTAAGCAAGGTAAAATATGTAGAGAAAGAGAAAGTTGTACCTGCAGAAGTTGACCTTGACAAGGCATGTGCATATAAGGTTTCCCCTCTTGCAGCAGACCTTCTCAACCGTGATGACCAGATTAATAAGCTGCTCGCGGATATTGGAAACTTGCAGAAGCAGATTGAAGAATTGAAGAAGGACGGCGATAAATACAAAATGCTTGTAAATTATCTCGAAAGGAAGGTCCAAGCAATTTATAACTCTATTGGCCCAAACGATGCTGCTGATAAGGAGTATTATGAGAAAGTGATTCGTCCTTGGCATAAGAAAGGCATTGATAGCGGGGATAAGGCAATGATTGCAATGATTATATTTACGGGTGGGGACCTTCTTGGTACAGAATCTAAAGATGGCAGGATAGTACGTGTATTCACGTTCAGGACCCCGGGCGAATTTGAGGACCTGCGCCAAGACGGAGAGTTGATATATCCCACGGGTAGTGCCGGTTATGGTGATATTGAGAACTGGAACAGAAGGCCCGGTGCAAAGCAGGCAGTGTTTGAATTCTACAAGAATTACATGTACCCAAAAATCGAGAAATCCGTTAAATACGAGGAGAACAAGAATAAAACCCAGTAAATCTCTTTTTATTTCTTATTTTCTTATCTTATCGAGAAGGTTGGAATAATGCGCATTGGATACTACACCGAAACCTATGTTCCTAATGTTGACGGTGTTGTTAAGAGTATACTTGCATTCCGCGACCAGCTCGTTAAATCCGGAGATGAAGTGTACATATTCACATGCGGTACACAGCAGCTCATTCAATCAAACAAGGACCCGTATGTATTTTATTATGATTCGATCCCGTTCAAGCCCTACCCTTCCTACCGATTTGCACTAAACCCCTACCCTTCCTCTTCAATAATAGACCAAAAGAAGATCGAGCTTATTCATTCGCACGGTATGGGTACCATGGGTATTGCAGCGGAACGTATTGCGCGCAAGCGAAAGCTTCCATTCATTGGCTCATTCCATACGCTTATTCAGTATGCAACCCATTACATCTCAAAACAGGCAACAATCCAGAATTTCGCGAAGGAGATTGCATGGAAATATCTGCGCTGGTATTACAATAAGTGCGATTTTACAATCGTCCCCTCACAGACAATCTCAACATTGATTACCAAGAACGGATTCAATAATGTACGGGTCATCCCTAACGGTATTGATATTGAAAAATTCAGTTCTCAAAAACCAGAATTTACGCGTGCAGATTTCGGCATAAGCGATGATGATGCAGTATTTCTTTTTGTAGGCCGTCTCGTGACAGAGAAAAATCTTGATGTGCTCATACGCGCAGCACCACTCATAATAAAGGAAATCCCACATGCGCGTTTTGTTATTGCAGGGACGGGCCCGGCAGAGCAGTACTACAAAAACCTCGCACTCTCACACAAGGTTGATTCCAAATTCGCATTCCTCGGATTTGTTCCTGACAATAAAATATACTCACTTTACAAGAACTCGGATGTTTTCGTATTCCCCTCAAAGTTTGAGACGCAGGGGCTCAGCGGTATTGAAGCACTGGCGAGCGGTCTCCCCGTATGTGGTGCCGATTATCTTGCAGTGAGTGAGATCATACAGGATGGTGTTAATGGCACGTTATTCAATCCCGATGATCCAAAGGATTGTGCAGAGAAGGCAATCTCTGCATATGACAAGCGAAAATCACTATCCTCAAACACAATTTCAAGCGTGCAGAAATACTCAGTGTCCGAGACAACAAAGCAGCTCAAAAAATTGTACGATGAAGCACTCTCCCTCAAAAAATAATTCATTTTATTAGAGATGCAAAATCCTTGAGTGTAGTGAGTATCAATTTATCATTAAGGAGTGCAATCTTGATCGCCGCGCCATTTGCGCCATACCCGCTTATGCTCTTTACAAACTCATCTTTATGCTCTTCACTTGCGAAGACAAGCACCACCCGCTCTTTTCCTGATATAGCATTCGTAATCCTTTCCACAAGCCGTCCTCCTTCACCCACAACAACCTTCATATTCTCTCTCTTGCTCTTGATGTACACATCGCAGTCCTTCCTCTCATTCAAATGGGTGAACGGCACTGCATTATTGATAAGAATATCCCTTATCCTCCTGAACACGGATAGATACTTGTAATCAAACCCGCTCATCTGCTCCCATTTAGTTACCGTCCACAAATCAATGTATTCTTTTACCAGCCCTTCATACTTGAGCTTGTCAAGGATAACCTGCATATTGTAATCCCCAATCAATATGGGCCTGCCCTGATAAGTGATTTTCCTAAACCCAGATTTGAGCTCCTTAATCATAAGAGGCATATAATGCCACCCATAATCTTTGTTTATGCTGTTGAACAGGTCAAGCACCATTTCCTTCTTTATGAAGATCTTCTTTTTCTTGCGTATCTCAAAGTCCGGGATATCTATTGCATACCTCACCTTCTCCCGTGCGCGGAATGCAATTCCAATACCCACAACTCCCCCCGAACCGAGTATCACTGCCCAGAACCACCACTGCTCGTAATACATGCGCACGATATTTGAAACCCCGGTATACTCGAGCCCATCCACGGCCTCAAACCTGAATGTGTGCTTCTTGCCCTCCTCCAACGGTTCATCAACCTTGAACACAATGACAGGGGTATTTGCATTTACACCCACTGTGATGGGAACACGCAGCTTATCATCAATCACCACATTCGTCTTATCAAGATTCCTTGCGTACTGCTCGCTATTAGGTATTTCCGGTACATCTAAGGAGAACACAAAGAGCTGTTTTTTCCAGTCAATACTCACAGGAACAATGTTTACCTGAGGTACGACAAGGATGGATTTAGCGAGATTTTTAGGCGGTGTTGTGGGCGTCTGCAAGGATATAATATACCTGCCCGGAGGCAACTTGGGGTCAAACTGCGCTTTCTGCATATATTTTATGGGCAGTATATACTGCGAGCCAAATATCGATTCACTCGCAACTTCATCGCTCGAGTTCATAACGCGGACCCATACCTGTGTCGGCTGTCTGAACTCAGATGGACTCTCATCAAAGAATGCTTCCAAATCCAGTTTTGAACCGCTAATCTTTTCTGGGAGCGCATACAGTGTGCTTGCTATTGTCCCTCTCTGTGCCCTATCGATCTTGAGATATCTCGTCTCAGCATCAATGATCTTTGTCTTATCTTCTCCGTATGCTATTGCATAAACCCGGGCATATGAACTGTCAAGGCTGGAGCTCTTCCCTTTAGTAAACAATGTATCATATATAGCATTGCTTCCCTCTTCAAAAGCGATATAATCCGGCTCACTCTGCCCTATGAATGTATCATACGCAACCATCCACTGCTTGCTGTTAATTATGGTTGCAATATCTTTTGCAGCATCCTTTCCATTCTTCCATCCGCTGTCAAGCGTATTCGGCACGATGATAAGATATCCCGGCCCGCCCCAATTGATCGCCTGAATACCACCGAAGATTTGTTCTACACGCGTTTTTTCAGAAGTGCTGCTACCGGTATACCCCACAGTTACGGCATACCTTGCAGTATCTAGATGGCTAAGGCCAGAGAGTGGCGGTGCATTACTCGCAATATCAAACCCCATATTCGTTGATACCTGTTTGGTAGAGTAGTCCACACCTGGGAAAAGCCTCCCCCTTCTTTCATCCATCAACCCCTGGTCAAACCCATACCCAATGTAGAGTATGGTTGCGCCTTTCTGTGCGAGCTCCTTTAAACTCTTGCCCTCTCCCGAAGTTACCGCTAGCTCTGCGGGTATATATCCAGTAGGTATGATTATGAGTGGATTAGAACCGTTCGGCAGGGATTTGAGTTCTTCAAGATAAATCTCGTTTACAGCAATTCCTTTCTCTTTCATCTCTTCACTCAGCTGGCTCTTGAACTCATCATAGTATGTTGCCTGCTCTCTCCTCGAGTTTAGGATGTATATCTCATTGAACAGCGGGGACTCGGATGCTTCAATAAACAGGTGCACCTCTTTTACACCCGCCCCTTCCACTTTGACAATTGCATACGGTGTCATAACGCTGTGCTCTTTTACATTGGCCACACCATAATCCTCAACATTAAGCGTGATATGCGCTTCCGGTATTGCCTGCGATTGCACCTCCCCCGGCCCGCTCCCTTGCAGTGAGAATAGTAAAAATCCTATTAGAAGGGCAATTATCACAACAAATATCCCGAATATCATAAACACCTGTCGCATAACTCCCCTCACGACAGGCTTATTCTTCTCAAGTGTTTGCGTGCTCTTAGCATCCTGTTTAGCCGTCTTTGTTTTGAACATTGCGAGAATGATCTCAAGAATGCTCCCCAACCCTAGCGATTTCTTCTTTGCAGGTGCAAACGACCTAGTATACTTGGGCTCCTTCCTTATCACAAACCTGTAAGTCTTATCCGCCATATGAGTTTACCCCGCGGCTAGCGTACAGTTTCCAGATAGCCCTCGCGCACCATCTTGTTGAGTATCTGCTCCACCCTGCTTTCACTTACTTTGTATGTCTTGCAAAACTCGCCTATGTTTATCTCATTCCCGTGCTCGCGCACCCACTCCTGCACTTTCAGCATGAGCGCATCATCAGAGAACTTCTCGAGCTCGCTGATCCTCAGTTTAAGCTCATCACGTTCATCACGCAGTTCTATCAGATCTTTGCTTATCTTTTCATTGCTCTCCTTATACTTCTCAATCTGCTTGAGTAGTTCCTCCTCTTTTGCCAGGAGTGCATCATACTTTGTGTATATCTTCTCATAGTCAGATGTTGCAAACTCGCGTATCTCTTCAAGGAAGATATCCAGCACCTGCATATAACTGCCAAGGTCAACATCATACGCATCCTTGAGCAGTGCCAAAATATTGGTGGTATACCTGAGTAGTTCAAGCTGTCTCTTGCGCATGCTGATCTCAGGTGTCACGGTGTACATCATCTCTATGCTGTCAGGGTTGAGGTAGAGTATGCTGAACAGGTAAGGAGCACCATCAATATCCCTGCTGTCAATCTTTATTATTGCAACGCTGTCCTTCATATCCACGATCTCTGCATCCGGTATCCTCTCCATTAGCTTCAGAATCTGCTCCTTCGTAACCTTGCGCTTGGCATTAAACTTGAATGATGCCCCAATGGGTTCGATTGCAACATCAGTTGTCTTTTTTTCCCCAGACATGCTCAAATCCCCTCGGCTTTTGGCACATATTTTATGTGCGCCATCAATAGGAAGAATAGGAGCAGGAGAAGCCCTGCAATGAATGAGCCGATCGAGAGCGTGAGCGCCAACAGGATGAGCATCACAATAACGCCCAGCCCGCCGTACATTATCAATCTGCGCTCAAAATCTGCCCTCTTTTTCCTGTGCTCCTCAATATGCTTCTTGCATACGACCAGCCGGTTGCCCTGCTCTGTCTTTGTCTTTCTCTTTATCCATCTGATCGCATTAATCACGTAATCCTCTTTTATAGGATATCCCTGCACAAGTTGCGGTTTGCTGTTCTTCTCAGCGCCGCAGTAGATGCACACGCCTTTTACCATTCGTACATTCTCATCCACTGCTTTATTCTTGCTTCCACCGAGCAACTTGTCCACTATCCCAATCTGAGCAGTTTTTCGTTCGTGTTTAGTCACTTAACTCAACCTCCGTACTCTCGCCGCGCACACCCAGCTTCTTGTAATCCGCTTCTGAGAATATGCTGATGATGACGCTGTCCTCGACACCGAGATCTTTCAGGAACCCTGTGATGTCATTCCTATCCACATCATATCTCTCAAGCATGATCACGAAATCAACCGCGTCAAGATGCCTGTTCGCTTTGTCAAATGCGCTTGTTATCTCCTCAATCTTCTCTTCACTGAGCCCGAACACTCTGAGTTTCCTGCGCAGTTCATCCCTCTCAAATGAAAGTGTCTTACCCACCATCTCACCTCTCCCGACCAGTGCGGGTTTTAAATCAAGGAAGTACTCAACCACCGGCTCTTCTCCTTCAATCTTTGAGAGCAGGAATGTTTCCGGATATGGCGTGCTGGTCTGCAGTGCCATGTTGACTGCTGCCTGGCCAACACCGAGTCGTGCGATCTGCCTGCGCATATAATCGCTGAAGTTGAGCGTGTTCTGCAGGTAGTCAAGATACTTCTCGAATTTAACCCTTAGTATGAATGTTGTTCCCACGTTTGAGAATATGGCCTCGCTGATATCCGTGGGGTTCTGCGATGCAACGAATAGCGCAAATTGGTATTTACGCCCTTCCCTCACGATCATAACCGCATCGCTGTTGTCATCCTTTGCGATCTTCCACGCTTCATCAAGTACGATGATCAGCTTGAGCCCTTTGGTTTTCTCCCAGCCAGTGAGCCGCATCTTCTCCTTTATGAACTGGAGGACGCTGAGCGCTGCAAGTGCACGCATCGTCTCATCGGGCAGCCCTGAAAGGTCCAGGTCAACTATGCCTGAGGAGATGAGTGCATCAAGGTCAATCGTGCTCGGCTGTGCGAAGAAGTCTTCACCCTCTCTCGTGAATTTCTTTATCCTGTAAATGGCATTCTCCAGCTCAACAGGGAACTCGTATGTTCCCGAGGCGAGTTTCTCTTCAAGTATTGCAACCACATCTTTAAGTGTGGGCGGTTTCATAAAGTTGCCCAATGCATCTTTCTGGTTGCGCTCAGACATTTTGAATCCCTTGTTTACATATGCCTTTTCTATTGCCTCTTCAGTGAGACGTTTCTGCTCCGGATAGCTGCCGATATCTGTGAGTATCTCAAGACTTCTTGAAATCTGCTTCACGCGGTCGAGAGGCCGCATACCCGCAAGGTCCAGAAGATTGAGGTAGGACCCTTTACCCAGTGCGAGTACCTTCCCGCCCGTCTGTTTTACCCATTCCTTATACTCTCCTGCCCAGTCTATGATGAGTGCATTCGTTCTCCACACAAATGAGGCGCGCGTGAGGAATGTCTTGATGAAGTAGGATTTACCAGCACCGGAGATACCCACAGCTGCAATGTGCGGGTTTGTAACATTCTCAAAACTCCAGTGGAACGGCTCTCCAAAAACTGCTGTCCTTCCAATGTATATTGAATTGGTTGGGTCGCCCGTGATCAGCTCCGCAGGCGGTTCCGGAGGCCTACTGATGATGCCCCTGCTAGCAATATCTGAGCTGTACAGCTTCCTGTTTTTTACTTTTATTATACCCATGGCATCACCCGGTCTTTTCTATAAGCTCGTTATAGCTTGTGGGGATTGTGCGCTCCCAGTCAAGGCACATCTCTGCATCTTCACCGATCAAGTCAACAACCTCTGCGTTCAGGTTGTTTGAGAGTACTGCTTTAATCTCCTTTGAATTGCTGGTCACCTTATCGCGCGCCTCCTCCATCGTCACCCCTTTTGCTATAGTCATAGCGTACATCACAGCGGCCATTGGCTTCACACCGCTGGCAAGCCTTCTAAGAAGGTTCTCGCTGTCCTCCTTTTCCTTCTGCCATTTGCTGATCTTGATCACATCCGGCTCGGCCTTCTCCATCTCCCTCTTAATTCTGAGGCTGTACTCATAGACCTTTGCCTGGATGCTCTCCCTGTATGCAGCCACATCTTTTGTTGATAGCAGCATGTTAAGTTTTATGGGAACAGTTATTGCGGCTAGTGCACTTTCAAAATCTCTCAGGTAAACATCTGCACGCTCTTCACTCTTCCCGGCAACTTCTTCCCTCTCGGGTATGTTTATGAGCAGGAATTTGGCTGCAATGAATTTATCGCCTTCGCGTTTTATGATTACCTCCTGCCCCGGTGGGAAGATATATTCCCCCTTCGTGTAGGTAATCTTGAATATCCGTGTGATGATGGGGGTGAGTACATGGCCGGCGTATATAAACCCGCCAACGAGGGCTGCAAGCACCAATGCAATGGCAAATAATGTGAGCCCCGACTGGAATGAAATGAATAGCGCGATTAGGGTTATGAATATCACGGCCGCAATCATGTAAAGTTTGGGTATCATGGCCATAGCATCACCACTCCGGTATCATTGACCCCCAATCATAACAGGATTTCATCCTGTTGCGGGAGAGGTCATCAACTTTAACGGACATACCTCCACTGAATGTTGCTTTAATCTCTCGTGCGCGTATCTTTGCAGCACTTACTGCAGAATCTTTTGTTGAACCAATTGCAGATGTGGATATTACGTATGAAACTGCTCTTGGCCTGTTTGTTGATTTGTACATTGACTCAAGCATTCTGTCCCACATCAGGCGTTCACGTTCAAGCACTTCTACTGCCCGCTCGTCAACCTTTTTCTTCTGTCTTTCCTGTGCGATCCTGTTATCTATCTCTGCTTTCTTCTCCTCTATTGCACGTATGTATTTTCCCATATCCCTCTCGTAAAGTATGGTTGAGACCTTTATTGGGTCTTTGAGGCTGGAGATTGTTCTCTCAAAGTACTGTGCATAATCCTTGACCTCCTCATCGCTCTTATTTGTCATGGTTTCGTAAACATCGATGTTCATGAACACTGTGGCTATGTAATCGTCGCCCACCTGTGCGAGTACTGCATCTTCTGCGGGCGAGAGTTCAAAATCATATTTCACTTTTATGTCCTTCTGCCCGCGTGTGAGGAATGGAACATATATGTTTCCCCAACTGTAGAATAGCCAGGCAACCCCTGCTGCAATTATTGAAAGCAGTGCAAGCGGCTGAAATGTGGCTGAAAGCAGGATGAATACTAATCCCATACCGAGCGATGCATATGCAAAGGTCTCATTGAGTTGCATCTGTGCACCTCTTAGTAGATCTTCTCTTTGCAGCTGTAGTCATAATTTTCCAAATCCTCGCCCATTGCACCCGCGAGTGTGGTTACGAGCCAGGGTGCACTGAATGCGATCAGCATACCTATGAGTGCACCAATAGCAATCGTTGTCGCCCACACATTAGTTCGTGACCTGAATTCTGCACCGAGCACTTGCCCGCCTGCATAGATAAGCCCAGCAAATACGAGCAGGGTGAATGCAATAAGCGGCATGGTGGCTTTCATATCCACGCATATATTATTGAGCGTTTCAGGAAACCCTGCAAATGCAAGTGCAAATCCAAGCAGCAGCGCCGTCAGAAGATATATCGCAAATTTCATGCTATCACCGTTAACAGTCTATCGTATTTCAGTAGCAGAGTTTAAATACTTTATATAATATTTGGGGAAGGTAAAAAATGAAAAACTCGAGCGGGCCCGACGGGATACCCATCACTAATTTATGCTGACGCATAAAGAAAGTGCCTTTGTGCACTTTCTTTAGAAAAGAAAGTGCTTTTGAACCCGTGACCTTCGGATCTCTCCACGCGTATACGCGCGCGTGTAAAAGTCCGCCGCTCTGGCCAAGCTGAGCTACGGGCCCGTGAAGTTAATTTATATGCGTTATCCTTATATACCTAAACTATGGAACGCAACCGCACGCTTGCAAGTATCGTAAAGCGCCCTGCAACCTCTAAAAAATACGATTACGGGCATCTGTTAGTAATAGGCGGGTCTAAGCACTATGTGGGTGCGCCCATACTTAATGCGCTGGGAGCGTACATTGCGGGTGTTGATCTCGTAACCATTGCTGCACCCGCACGCGTTGCGGATATTGCAGTTGCACACTCACCCGATATAATTGCATATCCATTACCCGGGGATATTCTCACAAAGGAGCATTACGCCGAGATTTCATCACTCATAAAACGTAATGTGACCGTAATTCTGATAGGGAGTGGGATGGGGCGGGATAAATCCACATTAGACCTCGTTGCCCATCTGCATAAAGAACACCAGGACATTCCATTCGTGATAGATGCGGATGCACTCTACAGCTTTAACTTAATCGACCCGCGGCCGCACGATGTCCTTCTGCCAAATCAGAAAGAGTTTGCACTCATCTCAGGTAATGATACACCCACACAGAGCACAGTCAAATCTGCGGCGTTTTCATTCGGTTGTGTTATTCTTGCCAAGGGCCACATCGATTACATCTCGGATGGAAAATCCGTGAAGGAAGTCAAGGATACTACCGGCAAATCCGTCTATCTTACAAAGGGCGGGACTGGTGATTTATTAGCCGGGGTGTGTGCATCCCTGATTGCGCAGGGCATCAACTCATTTGATGCTGCATATGTGAGCGCCAGCGTGCTTAAACGTGCGGGTGTACTGCTCGGTAAAGAACGCGGGCCCTTCTATTTGCCTTCCGAACTTCTCCCCCACATTTCAAAGTCTCTTCTTGCAGAACTTGGAAAATAGAAATGTTTTTAAACCATGACAGCTCCAAAAAGGCTAAAGTTTAAACTAATGGGGGTAAACACGCATGACTTATTCACTGAAAAATTGCAAGGTTAATCTTTTGCCCGCCGAGAGAAGTTTTAAAAATGAAGTGAAACATCTCGAGGTGGAACGCCACGAAACAACGGCTAAGAAGTCGTGGGTTGAGTACATTCCTCTCGGTGTGAGGAAGGCATTCATAGGGCTCACGATTGTATCTCTGCTCTGCACATCTTCGCCTGTATATGCACAAGCACCTCCTCAATCTGTGGAGGTAGTCCAGCAGCAGTACAAAGTTGAGCCGTCAGATGGGCTCAAGAGAATGTATGCGCAATACAAAAATGGCGCACTCCAGGAGGATGTAATCAGGTCAAGGATTGCAAAGGAGGCCGCAGAATATATTAAGAAAAACAATTTACCGCCTGAAAGCTTTTCAGATGTTGTTTCTACATATTGGGAAGCACTCAAGAAATGCGAGGAATGTTCTAAGGAGTGCGGTGTGAAACCCGGCTCAAGCAAGAAAGCACCAAGCAAGAAAGCAAAAGGAGCAAAGAGTGCAGCAGGAGAAAAAGGAGCAAAAGCAAGAGAAGGTGCAAAGAGCACAGAAGAAAAAGGGCAAGCAAAAGCAGGAGAAGAAAAGAAAGAGGTTAATGGCCCGAAAGAAATTACAAAAGAGGAATATGAGAAATTAATTGAGAAGAAGCTTGCTAGTGAAGGTGCTAAGAATAGAGAAGACAATAAGGTCGTAGTTATAATAAATAAAGGTCAAGAGCAAAAAGAAAACCTGCCTGCACCACAACAGCCCGAAAAAGAAGGTGCACAACCTGATGTAAGAGAAATAGATGCACAAAAAGTAAATCCAAATGCTTCAGACGAAACTCAAGAGGAGCAAGAAAATCCAAGTTCAGAAGAGCAAGCAGAAAATTCAAGTTCAGAAAAAAACTCAGAAGAGAAAAAGACCCATGCTATAATAACCTTGCCCACATTTGGTGAATATAGACAGATGCGAAACCCATATATGGATAAGGTCTACAAATTGGGATTTGAATCACCGCTCGTTTTGAGTGTTCCCATATTTAGGAATTTTGGTCTCTCAGTTATGGGTGGGTATAATGGCTACTGGATCAAGCCAATACCAGAGGATTCATATTCAAGGCAGGCCTCTCTTGCAGGTGCAGGTTTATACCTCAGGATTAAGGACCTTGATGTGAATGCACTCGCAACAATGAACGGCGAGTTCAAGCGCGAAAACCTTGGTGCACTAGTGCTCATGAACAGCGATGCATTTAGATTATACTTAAGCACACAATTTAGGAAGGATAAACCCACATTCTTAGATATGGAATACTGGAATACAAAGAAACCCGATTCTATGATATTCCAAGCGCGTGCTTCCTTCTACCAGATGAATGATCCTTCATCCACATACCAGGTATCTGAGGTTAATACGCGATTGCAAGTTCCATTGATGGAGAGTGCGTTTACTCCTAATCTAGTGCTTGGATATTACTATTATAATATGAATGCCGGACCATTATACAAGGAATTAAGTGCGCTTCCAATCGGCCTCTCTATTAAATATCGTGGGCTTAATGTAGGCGCTGCTTGGGTACCAGGTTACAGCAATTATAGAGCAATCTATCCAGATGATGAATCCACATTTGGGTATAAAGGAAATGTATATTCCGGGAGTGTTGAGAAAGGAAGCAATTATATAGATGGGTTTAATGTATTCGCAAATCTCAATATTGTAAATGTTAATGGTATCAGCCTATACCTGAACACAGAGTATATGCAATTAGGCGGTAAGAACAGAATATTACTCCCGAGCATTGGAGTTAAAATTGAGTGGTGAGTGTAGATGGACAACAAAACTATTATTATAATAGGGCTTCTTTTCATTTTGGCTTCGACATCTGCGTTTGTAGTGAACATACGCGGGGACCGTGTGTATAATAGCACGATTAATACCACCGCACCTGCGCCCGCAGTGTTGAGTGTAAGCCCCCAGACGGTGCCGAGGTATTGTGATGTTCTAGTATCCGCAGCACCGAATGTGCAGGTTAAAGTGCTCTCACTGAACTATGTTGATACAGGGCTTGGATGCAAAACGAACAGTGATGGAAAGTGTACATTCAGGTTCAACTCCTACAACCAACCCGGTGTATACTATGTAAAAGCCGACACTTCCCAGGCAACTGTAACACTTGACCTTTCCTCAACCTGTGTTCAGGAAGTATCAACACTTGTGATCGACCCATCTTCTATTGAACTTGCTGCAGGTATGCCTTATGTATTCACCACCACTGCGTATAAGAAAGATGGCACGGCAGTTGTCCCCGAGCCATCATTTTCACTCTCAAACAGCAGTGTGGGTACACTCTCAAATCCATCTTACCTCTCAAAGAACCAGGTGCAATTTACTGGTGTACGTGTAGGTACAACTACACTCACCGCTGCATACGGTGGGAAGAGTGCAAACGCAACAATCAAGGTCACACCGGGTGTGTGCAACGATGCAGATATACTCACTCCTCCCGAATATAACCTATCAAAGAATTATACAGCAGGAACAAACGCCACATTCAAAGTTAAGACCACTGATTTATACAATAATACAAAATCCAATATTGATGTAAAACTAGTATACACAATGCCGAACAGCACAAAGGTTGAGTATGAAAACTCTTCAGATGCCAACGGCGTTGCAGTGTTCACTGTTGATGTGGGCACAACAGCCGGCCCTGCAAGTGTTGCCATTTCACCGAAGAAACAGATGCTCTGCCCCATCAGGGAGCACACCTATAACTTTGATGTTATCCCAAACGTTCCCTCTTACATTGAAGTGTTGCCGCCTGTTTCCAACATCTACCCGGACCAACCCGCCAAACTTGTGGCGCACGTTTACGATGAATACAAGAACGAGATTAAAGATGCAGTTATCACCTGGTCTTCAGAAGATCAGAACATTGCATCTGTTGATGAGAAAGGTAATGTGAAAGGCATCACACCCGGCAGTACAGTGATAACCGCAACAACCTATTACGAGACAGTGAGTACGGTAGTGCAATGTTTCCCGGGTAAAGGGTGCCATGCACAGGTAGTTAGAACACAGGTACCTGTCAGCGGCACTGCAATCGTTAATGTGCTCAACGGAAAAGAATCGCACATCGTAGTTGATCCCGTACAGGGCAATTTAGTTGTGGGTTCACAGTACCAGTTCCACGCAACACTTTACGATGAGTTCAACAAGGTTGTACCTAATACAAAGTTTGTGTGGAGTGCTGACCCTGCTGTAGGCACTATTGATCCAAACACAGGTGTGCTGACTGCAGCGCAGCATCCCGGTACAGGGTATGTATACGCTTCTGCAAAAGGCCTCACCGGTAATACTTCGGTAACTGTTGTAGTTGGCCAAGCTGCGCACATAAAAGCATATTCACAAAACCCATCCGTCCCAGTAAACACCCACAACACGATTTATGCAAATGTTACTGATATGTACGGCAACGGTGTGAAAGGCGTAACAGTGCGCTACACATTACTCAGCGGCAATGCCGCACCTGCAAGTGGTTCTGCAGTTACTGATGAAAACGGCACTGCATCACTCGATGTGGTTGCGGGCCCAGCTGAGGGTGAAGTGATCTACAGCGCTAATGTTGATGGTACTTCACTAACGGATAATGCCAAATTCACCGTCTACATACCTAATGTTGTACTCTCTGGTAAGGTTACAGATTATTATAGTGGAGGCAAGGACCCGATAGAAGGGATAACCGTTCAGATTGAGAATACACCTTACAGTGCAGTAACGAATGCGAGCGGTGATTATGAGATTAAGGATATCGATTTGAATGGAACTTACAACATTACATTCAGCAGTCCACAGCCTGATAAGTACAGGGCTGAACGCGTTGCATTCCAACTCGTGAAGGATGATGAAGACAACAATTATACACTTAATATGCAGCTCCGTGTACTAACCTCAATCTCCGGTAAAGTGTATGACAGCGAGAACGGGCAGTATTTGCAGGATGTAAACGTCACGCTTTACGAGAACGGTGCACCTATCAACAGCGTGCTCACAGATGCAAACGGCGGGTTCAGGTTCACCGTTGCACCCGATTCTGCATCTGCACAGTATATAGTGACTGCAGTACTATCCGGGTATGAACAAAACTCTGTTGGCACATCCATAACCCCAGGTATACCTGTAGTGCTTAACATCCCATTGGGCGGGCACGATGTTGATGTACCTACAATAACATTCCTTACCCCACCGACACCTGATAATGGCATGTACGTATTCGGCCACCTTGAAGTTGCAACGATGGCTTCAGATTCGCACTATGCATCCACAGTGATTGAGGTTGTGAGCGGGCCAACACGCACAGAAGTTGCAAGGTGTGCGGCGTTCACATGCACAGCATCTATAGATACTGCGGCATACGATGATGGGCAGATCGATGTGATTGCGACTGCGGAGGATAAGCACGGGAATAAAGCAAGCGTGCAGCGCACATATTATGTGGATAATGTTGCACCCACACTTGACTTTGTTCCACCGACACCTGCAGATGGCAGCACACAGGATGCACCGTTCACAGTGAACGTGAGTGCGAATGATAAAACAGGTGTGAATAAGATAACACTTAACATTACGGATGGGAGTGCAAACACCTTGGTTAAGGAGTGCACCGGCACATCCGTATGTGCATACGATCTGAACAACTCAGAATATAACGGTGCGATCACAGTGATTGCAACTGCATACAGCTCGTTGCAGCACGCTGAGGTCTCAAGGTCATTCACAGTACTCCCGCCAAAACCCGTACTCACCACACTTCAACTCTCACTTTCGAGTGCGGACGTATATGTGAACGATGTGGTCTCCATAAATGTGACTGCACTTGACGAGAAGAATAACCCGATGCAGGATGTTGAGGTAAACTTCACATCTAATGGCGGTACAGTTTCACCCGCCTCAGTGAAGACGGATGCGAACGGTCATGCAGAGGTTAACTTTACATCCTCAAATGCTGGCTCATACATAATAACTGCAACTTCAGGTGCATTATCCAACACCACTTCTGTTAACGTTAAGGATATCGAGCTTGCAGTGATCGAACTCAGTGCAGTGCCTGATACTATTCTCTTGGGAGAAGTGTCCACTGTGAACGCGCGCGTTCTTGATGTGCGCGGGTTACCTGTTAAGAATGCAGTGATTACATTCAGTACAACTGGTGGTATACTCTTACCAGCACAGGCGACAACGGATGCGAACGGTATTGCAAGTGCACAGTTCGCTTCACTCCTACCCGGCACTTACACGATTAATGCGGCCAGCGGTTCACTCGTTAACTCAACGAACATAACCGTAAACATAATCCCGCCAGCATCACTTGACCTTGTTGCAGTGCCCGATAATCTACAAACAGGAGGTACGAGTATTGTTACTGCAACAGTTCGCGATGCACTGGGCCAACCGTTGAGCGGTGTTACTGTTGACTTCACTGCTGATGGCGGTGTGATAGCGCCCGCATCTGCACTTACAGATGCGAACGGCCGTGCATCTGCGCAGTTCAGTGCGCCCGTTGTAGGTGTTTACACAGTCAACGCATCAGCAGGCTCACTCACAAATTCTGTGAAGATAAATGTGAGTGCAGGTTCAGTGCCTACATACTTAGAACTCACAGCATCACCCTCCTCAATATATACAAACGGAGAGAGTACACTAACCGCCCGCGTGCTCGACCAGTACGGCAAAGGTATTCCTAACCAGGAGGTCAACTTCAGTGTAGATGGCGGCGTACTCTCAGCACAGCGCGTATACACGAATGAGAGTGGGTATGCAGTAGTGAAATTCAACTCCACAACAGAAGGTAATTATACGATAAATGCTACATCCAACGGGTTAGAGAACAGCACAGTTGTTGAGGTTAGAGCAGCCCCACAACCTGCATTATTGCAATTGAATGCAAACCCAAGTACAATACAGGCAGGCGGTTCCAGCACAATAACTGCAACAGTTCTTGACCAGTACGGTTCACCCATGAAAGATGTAAATGTATCATTTGCGGCTGGCAATGGTACGGTTAACCCCAATTATGCACTCACAGATGTGAACGGCCATGCATCTGTACAGTTCAGCGCATCGGTTGCAGGGGATTATGTGATAAATGCATCAGTAAATTCTCTCAGCAATTCAACCACAGTTGTGGTGACAATGCCAACCGGTAACGGTATACTCACAGGAACAATCCGTAATGCACAGGGCCAACCAATCCAGGGCGCAAATGTGAGTGTGATGAAGAATTATGCATTGCAATTCAGCGCACTCACAGATGCAAACGGCACCTATTCATTGAGCATCCCAGCAGACACGTATGATATATTAGTGGATGCCCCCGGCTATCTCCTGCTCAGGGATTACGGTGTCCAAGTAAATGATGGCAGTGTGACAGAGAAGAATTACACACTCACCAAGCTCTCTCGGCTCTACGGTGTAGTGTACAACACTTCCAATGCAACTGTCTCGGGTGCAACGCTCAAAGCGTACAGAAACGGCTACCTTGTATCTACAACAACATCACAGGCGGATGGAAGTTATGAATTCCAGCTACCGTCAGGTGTATATGTAGTTGAGACAACGCATCCCGATTACATGCGCTCAATATACACGCTCTACCTGCCTCCGACAACGGAGCTTCAGAAGAACGTGACCCTCTCAAGGTGATTATGATGGCACTGGCACGAAACGTATTCATAGCATTTTTCATTTTTGTCTTCCTCAGCACGCAGGTATATGCGGGAACACTTACAGGTAAACTCGTGGATGCAAAAACGGGCGGTGATATCGCAGGCGCACAGGTGGACATCTACGATGCAAGCAATCTACAGGTTGGGCGCATCACGAGCGGTTCTGATGGTACATTCAGGCAGGAGAACCTCTCTGGGCATTACACTTTAAGAATAGTTGCAACTGGTTATACATTAGGTTTGTTCACTGCAGATGTTAGCACAGATGATGTAGATTTAGGTAATCTTATACTCATACCGCAGGCGAAAATCCATGCAACCGTAAAAGATAATTCATCTTCTGAACTCTCCAATGGGAGCGTCCGTGTTATACAGGATGGCAACCAGGTTGTAGCATATTTTGAAGGCGCTTCCGGAGATCTCTATGTCAGTGCGGGAGAGTATGATGTAATCTTTAGTGCGCCATATTATACTGAGGAAACGCACCACGTATCACTCGCACCCGGAGATTCAATTTCACTTGATTCATCTCTTGAACCCACAACACTTGATACCAGCCCAGTTGTGCAATCTGTATCCGTATCTCTTAGCGATTCGAATGTGAGCGCAGGGAGCGAGGTTGTTCTCACTGCAATTGCAACATACATTGATGGCCACACTGAGGATGTAACTGCAGCGGCCCAATGGGATGTTGATGGTGCAGGTGCACTCTACAAGCCAAAACTTATCGCAACCGTTGCTGGCACACATAATGTGCGTGCAACATTTGACGGTAAATCCGGTTCATCCACACTTACAGTCAACTTGGGTGATGTGCGCGCTCTCTCAGTAAGTGCAATACCTTCAAGTGCATACACAGGTGATTCGGTAACACTCACATCCACAGTTGTGGACAAGTACGGGAATACGCAGCCCACAACAAATGTTAATTACACGACTTCATGCGGTAGCATAAATAATGGCATACTAACATCACAAGACGCATGTACTGCAGTTGTAACCTCACTACTGGCAACCAATGGGAGCATCAACGGCAGTGTTACGGTGCAATTCACCAAAAAGGATACAGGGGGCAATTATGAACCAACAAAGAGGGGAAGCTCTTCCAGCAGCGGTGGAGGCGGTTCTTCCACAGGGAGTAATTCCTCCTCTTCATCTGGAAGTTCAGTTGGCGGGAGTAATGGTAGCATAACCACACTGCCCGCAAGCGGTTCTGTTCTAAAACTGCTGTTCTCAGATGTTGCATATGTCGGGAATAATGTAACGGTTAATGTGCTGGATTCAAACAGCAATCCTGTAAGTGGAGTGGTTATAGTAGTTGTAATGCCAGATGGAAGGGAGATGTCCCTTGTGACAGATAAGGACGGCAAGGTTGCATTTGTACCGGCACTCCCAGGCGATTACATATTCAAGTCAAGCAAATATGTAATCTCAGGTGTTAACACACTCACTGTGAATGAGGTGCCCCTAGTGAATAAGCCTGCAATAAAACCGCTTGATATGAACAAGTATAATAATGGTACACAGAATGAAACGGCGGCCGCAGAGGTCCCATCTGATATGGTTGGTGTAATACTTGCGGCATTCTCAGGAGAGATTTCGCCAGCAGATGCAATCAAGGCGACTATGCCTTTATGGATGATACTCGGCGCGTTGATATTTGCAGCTGCAATCTTCTTCGTAGTGTACACATTTATGATAGGGAACCCCTCTTCAAATGCGCCGGCAGAACAGCATGAGAATGCCGGACAGAGCGTTATGGTCAAGGCCTCAAGTGCGCCACAAAGTGCACCCATAGTGCAATCGGCCCCAGAACCAGCACCTACACCAAAACCGGCGGCAAAACCAAAGGCAGTAAAGGAGCCATCAGGCAAGGTTGAGAGGGAGATAAACGAGCTTGAGGAGGAACTCCGCGAGAAGATGGCGCGCCTCAAGAAGCTCAAGGAGCAGAGAGGGTACTAATTTGTTTTTGCTTTTAAATATTCCCTTTTTTAAATAGGATGGTGCAGACTTATGGGAAAATTCTCAGTATCAACACCGGCATCAAGTGCGGGCATAATGAGGTTCACTGATGTCAAATCTGGTGGAATACCTATAGAACCGCAGCATGTACTCATTGCAGCGGTATTATTTATCGTGGCAATTGCAGTGCTTCACGCACTTATTGGATAAAGGCTATTTTATTCTGGAATCATAATGCGGAATAGCTTTTAATACTTGGCAGTTTATCATAGTTATATGTCCAAGGAGTTTATTGATTCCCTGACTTCTGAAGATCTCTTCCCGCTATTTGAATCACTCCGCAAATCCCTCTCATTTTACTTTGCTACGCATAGCATAAAATATCCAGATATACGCAGTGAGAAGCTCTCAAAATCGTGCGGTGTATTCATAACTTTCCGCGATCAGAAAGGCAATGTACGCGGTAGTATGGGGCTTCTTGATACGGACAGGCCCCTCCTATTTTCTGCTGTGGATGCATGCATTGCTGCGGCAGTTGATGACCCGCGCTACGAGCGCATAATAATTGATGATGTAACAGCACTCTCATTTGAGATGACGCTCATAAGCAATGTTGAAGAGATAAAAAACCTGAATAGCGCGAGGAAAGCATTCATCCCTGGGGTGCATGGCTTTTATGTGGAGGGGGGTGTAAATGCAGGCGTCCTCCTCCCCCGCGATATAATGGATTCTCATCTATCTTTTGATGGTGCACTCAGAAAGGTGTGCACGAAAGCCGGCTTATCAGTGGATACTCCAGGCATAAAATATCACATGTTTAAGGCGAGGACTTTCCTGCAGGCAGGGTTGGGTGCACAAGTAGTCGAACTCACGCCTAATAAAGAAATTCTCACTCAAAAATCATCTTCCAAATCCAAAGGATTGCTAGGTTTTCTTTCAGGTGGACGAGAAGATACTTCTACTCAAAAATCATCTTCCAAATCCAAAGGATTTCTAGGATTCTTACGAGGGGGTCGAAATGAAAATAGTTGATTATGATAAGGATACTGCTGCAATACTCGTGAAGAAAAGGCAACTCGAGAATGCCGGTTTTGTTGCAGAAGAGGATGTGTATGTTATAACCCTTGAGAAGGGAATGCTTGCAATAATCAAGAAGTCATCTTTTCGCGAGCATCTTAAGGATAAGGTGCGTTCTTCGCTTGGCCTTCCGCACCTGCCTTCTGTGGAGTTGAGCGGCGAGGAGCTTGCATTACTCAAGAAAATAACTTCTGTAAAATTTGACGAGCGCATCCCCGAGAATGTGCTACGCATGCTATCAGACCGCGAGATGGAAATACTCAAATCCCTAGTTGACAAGGGTGTGCTGCGTGTTTATAAGGGCGGAAAGTATGAGAGCAAAGGTGTATACTCCATCCCACGCGAGGCCTACAAGGTTGTGCGAGAACTTATAGAGAAACAGGAGAGTGCAGCAGTGGCCGGCGAAATGGAAGAATCCCCTGAAGAGGTTGAAGAGAAGAAGGCCCCTCCACAGGAACCCACAAAAGAAACGGATTATGCGCAGGTTGTTGATGCGGTTAAAGCGCTTGAGAAAGACGGGTTTATAGTGATCGCGAATGATGACCTGGCGCGCTCAATTTCGCAGACACTGCAGGAGAAGATCAAGAAAGGCACAATAATGGGGATGAAAGGGTTTGACGGCAAGTACTATGTTATGTCCTCCAAGAAGTATAATGATACCGAGGCATTGATCAAGACATACTTGAGTGAGAATAAGCGTGCAACCCTGAGTGAGCTCTCTAAGAACCTTAAGATAAATGAGGGCCTGTGTAAAGGCGTGATGAATTTCCTGCTTGAGAGCGGCGATGTAATAGAGAAATCCCGCGGCAAGTATGAACTAATTTCCTAGCTTTGCTATGGGCATAATAATTCCCACAAACCCATCATACTCTATTACTATTCCTTTTTGCGTCATAATACTCAGGTGCGTGCGGTCCATACCCGCAAACATTGCATCCATATCTATGAGGTTTTCAACCTTTAAGAGATGCTCCGGATCCTGAACCACTTCCATGCTGAATTCCATAAGGACGAAGTTATCAATTCTGTTAGGATCATTTCTGTTTTGCACTCCAACCAGTCAAAGAAACCCATAACTAATGTTCTATTGCATTCATATATAAAAATATTTCTCAGACCTCTCCGTAAACCTCTCTTCCCTCTCCATACACGCGGACGGGATAGGAATCCAGGCTGAACGGATCACCATTCCAGCATACAAATGATGCAAACTTCCCTTTCTCTAAAGTACCTAACCTATCACCAATCCCGATAATCTCTGCCGCATTCTTCGTAATCTTTGAGATGCACTCCTCTTTTGAGAGCCCGAATCTCCTGAAATGGCGCATCTGCAGGAATAGATCCCTCTGCAAAACTACCGGGTGGTCAGTCATCACAGCATATTTTGCGTTACTCTTTACCAAATACTGTACATTCCTCCAACTCTCGTGTGCCAACTCCACTTTATATGGGAAGCTATCAAGGGGCCCGTACACGAGCGGTATCCCCTCCGCACCAACCTTCTCAAACACAGAATTACTATGAAAATCCCCGCCGTGCTCTACAACCACATCCAACCCATATTCATTCTTCAATTTTATGAGCGTGTTCAGGTCATCCTCTTTGTGCAGGTGCACCCTTAACCTTTCCTCTCTATTCAAAATCCTTATTATTACATCATCAGCAGGCGTCAGTTCCTCCTTCTCCTTCTTTCCCTTTGCAACAAGCTCGCGCATCCTCCTCCCTTCCTCGAGCGCATTCTTGAGCAGTGCAACTGCGCCTAACCTTGTTGTGGGCCTCTCGCCTTTCCATTCCGTTGTACTCTTTGGATTCCAGCCAAGCGCCGCCTTTATCCCGCCGCTTTGTATGTACGCCTTATCCTTGCTTTTTGCGAAGTTCCGTATAACCGCGCCTCTCCCTCCTACAATATTACCGCTCCCCGGGAGTACGCAGGAGTACAGCACGCCAAATTCCACAGATTCACTGAATGATTTATCCTCCATTATCAGCCCATCGTAAACATCAATTGTAAAGAGCAGCGAGTTCATCTTATCATTCGTATCCGATTCATCATACGGCTCGCCCGCCCTATCAAGCCCAATATGTGAATGTGCATCTATGAACGCAGGTGTTATCACCTCATATTCACCCACCACATCACATGCAGGTTTTTGTGATGCAACCTCTGAGATTCGCCTATCATCGTTGAACACAACGTATGCATTTGCAACCTTCTTATCACCTGTGTATACGCTCCTTCCAAATACTGCCTTCATCAAACCACCTAAAAAACGCCGGAGAGGAGATTTGAACTCCTAAGTCCTTGCGGACACTAGATCTCGAGTCTAGCGCATTACCGGGTTCTGCCACTCCGGCACACTAAAATTTTATGCCTGAAGTAAGTTAAAAACCTAACTAATTTAATAGCTGAGTGCCTCGATTGCAGGGATTTTTGATGCGTTGTACGCAGGGATGACTCCCGCAACCACTCCAATTGCAATTGATGCGATGAGCACAATCACAATGAATACTGGGTTTACGTACGTCATTATACCGAATGTTGAGACATAGGATGCAACCGTCCAGCCAATCAGTGAGCCAATAATCCCACCGATCAACCCGAGTATTGCTGCCTCAATCATGAACAGGATGAGTATTTCATTCCGCTTTGCACCGAGCGATTTCAGCACGCCAATCTCCCTCGTTCTGTCGAGCACGCTCATAAACATCGTGTTTGATATCCCAATACCACCAACGAATGCAGACACTGAGGAGATGAGCAGGAGGAATAATGTAAGCGTTCCCGTGATGTTATTAACAGTCTTCATTATGAAGTCAGATGTTATAACTGAGTAATCCCTTGTATCCTCATCCACGCGGTGGTTTGCATCAAGTCGCTCCTGGATCCTCTCCTTAACAACATTTGGGTCTACACCATCCTCAACAGTTGCGTATATCATTGTGACTTCATTTGGCAGTACAGTAGACTTGAACAACTCGCGCCCATCCCTGATCGGTATGTAGAATGCAAGGTCATCATCAGATGAGAATGAAGACCCAACCTTCTTGAGTATTCCCACTACCCTGAACTCGCGCCCCCCTATTTTTATTATGCTGTTTATCTGCGGTTTATCCTTGCCGAACATATCATTGGCAACGCCATACCCTATTACAACAACACCTCTCTCATTATCGCTGAACATTCTGCCCCTCTCAACCTCAAAGAAGTCTGGCCACATATCCGTCATTATCTTTGCATCTGTGGCACGCACGATTGTGGTTATCCCCTTATCCTTGAACTGCACAGCAGTCCTGCCAAGCAGCATTCTACCCGCAAGTTTTACACCTGGTGTTGACTCCACCTTCTCAAAATCCCTCTCGTACAACTTGCCCACAGTGCCTATACCCCCGGTGAAACTCGTCATCTTCTCCACATTAACCGGTGCAATTATGAGTATGTTGGTCCCCAATACAGATAATTCATTGTTGATCTCGCGCGTTATCCCATCGCCTATAGATGTGAGTGCGACAACTGTTGCAACACCAATAACAATGCCAATGATCGTGAGCCATGAGCGCAGTTTCTGTGTTCTCAGGTATTTCACTGAATATGCAAACATATCTTCAAGTTTCATCTATACCACTTCTCACTCATACCTCAGCGCTTCGATTGCTGGCACATCAGATGCATTCTTCGCAGGGATTAACCCCGCAGCCATACCCACAGCAAACGCGAACAAAGAACTTGCAACCACAAGCTCCGGTGTGATCATAGTTTCAACCCCGAATATCCAGAGTACAACCGAGAACATTATACCGAGGATTATCCCGATAATACCTCCAACAAACCCTATCATTCCTGACTCTATGAGAAATGTGAGCAGAATATCACCCTTTGTTGCGCCTATGGCTTTCAGCACACCAATCTCGTGTGTTCTCTCCATCACAGCCATGAACATCGTATTTGATACGCCGATTGCGCCAACAAGCAGTGAGATTATGGCAACAGCACCCAGAAATATTGTCAGTATATTTATTATGGAGTTAACCTGTTCACCTATCGTTGTTGAATCTATGACGCTGAAATCCTTATCTTCCTCATGGACTTTATGCGTATTCAGAAGCACCTGCTCAATCCTATCACGCACCTCGCCTACATCATACCCCGGTGCAACAACCGCGCGCATAGATGAGATCTCATTAGGCAGGAGTAAATCGCTGAAGATCGTTCTCCCCTCATCAAACTGTATGAATATCGCATTATCAAACTGCGTGAATGAGCTCCCTGTTTTCTCAAGTATCCCAACAACCTGATACTTTCTCCCCGCAACTTCTATGGTAGACCCCACATTAATCTCTTCATCAAAAGAATCATGGGCTACTGAGTACCCGAGCACTGCGGCCCCTCTATCAGCATCCGTAAGGAACCTGCCCTCACCCACCGTGAATGATGCCGTCTCTTTGAATACCTCTGGCTCAACCGCGTATATTGAGGAGGAGATTATTTTACCTCTGTAAGCAACCGGGGCTCGGTTATTGATAATACGCGTAATGCTCTTAACCCCTTCCACATTTTTCACTTTTAAGTAATCCCTCTCGTACAGTTTGCCCGTTGTGGGTGTAATTGAGCTAAACCCCGTGAAACCGCTCTTCTCCAGATTGGTGGGCATTATAATGATTGTACTTGCATCAAATTGCGATAGTCTTTTTTCAACACTTGCTTTGAGCCCGCCAGCCAGTCCCACAAGTATGATTATGGATGCTATTCCCACAACGATGCCAAGTACAGTGAGCCATGTGCGCAGCTGCCGATACCTCAGGTTATGTAAAGCATAATCAAATCGTTCCCTGAGGTTCATCTGCGCACCCTCACTTCTTTGTGGCTGTCTTCTTGGGCCTGAGGACAAACCAGTATACAAGAGCCAGCACAACTACAATTGTAATCACTATTGTTTCAATTGAGCCGTTTTTCTGTGCGGGTTGTGGCAGTACGCTCACATTTATGCTCTTTGTCTTCTCCACCCATTCACCGCTTGCATCCCTGTACTTTACCTTGATTGAGAGCGGGTAGGTGCCTGGTGCAATATCCTTTGTCCTAACCTTGTACTGCACGCTGCTGAAATCATCCTTGCTCAAGCCCCCAATGTACTGCTCGGGCTGTATGCTCAGGAGTTCAAATGCATCACTGCTGAATGTTGTTGTAGTGGCTTCTATCGGGTAAGACCCCAAGTTTGACACGGTAACAGAGATGGTATATTCGCTGTTCGGGTATAATGGTGTTGGCTTGGCCTCAAAGTATACACCCACATCCGCATCAGAACTTACCTTTATTGGGACGCTCTTTGTGCCCTCGCGGCTCTGCCCGTTCTCCACCCATTTTAAATCAAAATTTGCGCTTGTTGTTCCCGGCTCGACATTTGCGAGCAATGGCACCTCTACAATTGCGGATTCGCCCCTCTTCAAATTTCCTATCTGGAGTTCGCTCACACCAACCAATTGTATATTGCTGCTCGCTATTGAAAGCCTGATATCCTGTGCATCATCGCCCTCATTCTTTATCCTCACCTTAACCTTGCTTTCCTTGCCCGTAACGATGCTGCTCTCCTGCGTGAACACGAAGTCCCCGCTTTCCTTCTTTATGCTTATCGAAAGATCTCTAGATGTATTGTACGAATTCCCAAGTTCATCTTCATAGGTAATTTTCAACTGCAATTTCTGCGAGCCCTCCTGAGCATTCCTTGCATCTATTCCTATAGGTATTGTGGCATTCTTGCCCAATTGGTCAACATATATAACATCTTGGTTCAGCAGGCCGATATCGCTGTTTGCAATGCTTATGTATACCTTCTTTGCAATGCCGCCATCATTCCTTATTATCAGGTTTGTGCTTGAAATCTCCGTGAGATGATTATTATCTAGGGAGAATTGCAGGGCAGGTGGTACAATAACCTTTACAGTTGAAGCAATCTTCTTGCTTTCCGATTGGGTCCCGGTTCCAGATGGAATTTTTGAAAGCCCGTACACCGTGATATCTATTGTGTATATCCCAGTAGGCGTATTCTGCTCAACCCTGAACGGGACTGAGAGTGTAGTGGTGCTTCCCGGCCCAAGGTCGCCTATCACGAGCTGGTTGGTCATTGTGATGTAATCGCTCTTGCGCACCTCCATAGTTACCCCCTGCACGCTGTTGAGCGTGTCCGCATTGGTAATCACAAATGTGATCGTGCCGAATTGGCCCGGTGATGCCTGGGTGGGCGACACGGTTACACTGCTCACCGAAAACGAAGCAAACACTCCTGAAAGGAGGAACATAAACGCCATCAGCGCCACATACATCTTTTTCATACACTACACCTCTCTATTTTTTCGTCTCACCTACAATCTTCCCATCGCGGATCCTCACAATCCTGTCTGCGTAATGTGCAATCTCCTCATCATGGGTGACTATGACCAGGGTCTTACCCTGCTCGTGCAGTTGTTCAAATATCTGCACAACCTCCTCTCCCGTTTTTGTATCCAGGTTTCCTGTGGGTTCATCTGCCAGTATTATGGATGGGTCATTGGCGAGTGCGCGTGCAATTGCAACCCTCTGCCTCTGGCCACCGCTCAGTTCGTTCGGCTTGTGGTTTGCCCTGTTGCCCATCTCAAGCTCTTCAAGCAGTTTCATTGCCTTCTCCTCACGCAAATGGGTCGGCGTATCATAAATCATCATAGGTAGCATAACATTTTCCAATGCAGTTAAGCTGTTTATGAGGTTGAATGTCTGGAACACGAACCCTATCTTCTTCCCGCGTACACGCGCACGCTCATCCTCGCTCAGCATCTCAGTGCATTGCTTGTCTATACATATCCTCCCGCCCGTGGGTACATCGAGCAGTCCAATCATATGGAGTAAGGTGCTCTTGCCGCTCCCGCTTGGCCCCAGAATGCTTACATGCTCGCCTTCATATACTTTCATATCGAGGCCTTGCAGTGCCTTGACAATATTCCCCCCGCCCATATCATAGATCTTGTAAACTTCTTCAAGGCTGATAACTTCCTTCTGATTTTCAGATTTTCCCCTCACAGAACCACTTCCTTGACAAACCCGCGGAGCAGTTTGTTCTTTTCATACTCCCTCTTTGCCATCTCAATGTATTCCACCCCCTTCTCAGATGTTTTATAGAGTTTCTTCTCCCTCTTGCCCTCCTTGATAACCCTGCAACTCAATAATCCCCTCTTGCATAATGCATTTAGCATTGGGTAAACCATTGCGGGTTTTGGGCTTATCCTAAGCATCTGCTCCTGTTTCAGCACTCTTATCAACTCGTACCCGTGCATCTCCCTCTTTGAGAAGAGCCACAGCAGAAATACCAGCGCCCTCTCTTTGATTACCTCCATTGCTATTTTGTGCATCTCTTCGATCCGCTTCTTTTTTTCTAAATCTTTCTTCTTTGCTGCCTTAGAATTCATTGTATATCCCTATCCAGATATATCTTTTCTCTGATATATTTAAAAACCTATCCATCCATTTATGGCCCCGCCTAAAACTTGCTAAACAGTATCAAGTTTTTAAGCCCGCGTGCTTTTGGCAACTGCCAGCGCAATCTATTTATTCTTTATGCGCTTGAATAAACCCGCTTAGCAATTTAGGCACATATTTTCTAAGAGGTGTAAATTATGGCAACGGCAAATTTGAACGGACAACAGGTACTAGTGCTTCCCGAAGGCACTAGCAGGATGATAGGGCGTGACGCACAGCGCACAAATATTGCTGTTGCGTATGCAGTTGCAAGCGCAGTCAGGACTACGCTTGGCCCGAAAGGCATGGATAAGATGCTAGTAAGCGATATGGGCGACATAGTGATAACAAACGATGGTGCAACGATCCTTGAAGAGATGCACCTTGAACATCCCGCTGGCAAACTCGTTGTAGAGGTTGCAAAGGCGCAGGATAAGGAAGTTGGCGATGGTACAACAACTGCAGCGGCAATTGCAGGCGAACTCCTGAAGAATGCTGGCGACCTACTTGACCAGAATATCCACGCAAGCACGATCGTGAAAGGGTACAGGGCAGCGACAAGCAAGGCATCAGAATATCTCAAGGGGATAGGCCAGAAGGTAAACCCCAAGGATAAGGATACGCTCGTTAAGATTGCAGAGGTCTCGCTCGGCTCAAAGAGTGCTGGGGTGGGCACTTCCAAGACACATCTTGCAAACCTTATCGTGGATGCAATCACGCTTGTTGCAGATGAGAAAGACGATGAGATTAACCTTGACATTGAGCAGATAAAGATAGAGAAGAAAGAGGGCGGGAGCACCGATGATACCACGCTCATACGCGGTGTTCTCGTTGATAAAGAGATCGTGCACCCCGGCATGTCAAAGGAGATAAAGAATGCAAAGATTGCATTACTTGACACTGCACTAGAGATAGAGAAGCCTGAGACCGATACCAAGATTGAGATAACCGCACCCGAGCAGCTCACAGCATTCCTAAGGCAGGAGGAGGATATGCTCAAATCCATGGTGGAGAAGATTGCAGCTACCGGTGCAAATGTTGTATTCTGCCAGAAGGGCATCGATGATGTTGCCCAGCATTTCCTGGCTAAGAAAGGGATTGCAGCGGTGCGCAGGGTGAAGAAGAGCGATATGGAGAAGCTCGCTCGCGCAACAGGTGCAAAGATCATCACATCGCTGGACGACTGCTCAAAGGAAGACATCGGGTTTGCGGGTATTGTGGAGGAGAAGAAGATTGCAGGCGAGGCGATGGTATTCGTTAAGGAATGCAAGAACCCGAAGAGCGTGACCCTGTTCATACGCGGAGGCAGCGAGCACGTAGTGAATGAGGTTGAACGTGCGTGCAAGGATGCACTCGGTGCAGTTGCAAGCGTTCTTGAAGATGGGATGTATGTAACCGGCGGCGGAAGCGCAGAGATTGAGCTTGCTGAGAAGCTCCGTGCATACGCGCGCGAGATCGGGGGACGTGAACAGCTCGCGGTTGATGCATTTGCACGTGCACTTGAGGTTATCCCGAAGACGCTCGCTGAAAGTGCAGGTATGGATGCCATAGATACACTCGTCTCACTGCGCGCCAAACACAGCGAGGGCAACAAAACTTATGGTGTAGATGTGTACACCGGCAAGATTGGTGATATGGCAAAGAACGGCGTGATTGAGCCCGTTAAAGTCAAGAGGCAGGCAATCATAAGCGCATCTGAGGCTGCAGAGATGATCCTGCGCATTGATGATGTGATAGCGAGCAAAGGCAAGCCGCCGATGCCACCCGGTGGAGCAGGCGGTATGGGTGGTATGGGCGGTATGGGCGAGATGGATTAAACCTTTTTTTCAATTTTTCAAATTTATATTTACGCCCAATTTTTCCAGCCCTTCTTTCATTTTTCCTCTCAGTTCTTCCCAGCTGTAGAATATGAGCAGTCCCACTATGAGGAGGAGCGCCACAACCATGAGCGGGCTGAATACATAGTATTCCAGCACGAGCGAGTTTACCCCTACCACATCAACAATTGCGAGCATATTGAATGCAATATGCGTGAGTGCGGCGGTGAGCATTGGAACGAAGAACAGCAGGATGATATTGGGCCTGCGGAACCCCTGCTTGATCTTGCCGAGTACTGCCCCGCCTATTGCAGTAAACGAGCCGTGCGCGATTGTGTTGTAAAGCGCTCTGAATATCAATAGCTCAACGGAATGCTCCGGTATCTTATTAGTGATATAGAATATGTTCTCAACCATTGCAAACCCTGCACCTATGGAGAATCCTATGAGTATCCCGTCCAGCGGCCCCCTGAACATCTTATGTCCGGATACGAGTATCACACCTATATGCTTGAGTGTTTCCTCTACCAGCGGTGCGGCTGCTATGAGCGCGATTATGCTCATCTTCTGGCCAAGTGTTTCATCGAGCAGTATGCCGGCAACTGAGTTTATGAAGAATGCTATCAGTGCGCACAATGCACCATAACTCAGTGAACCGAGCACGAACCTGAGTGGCTCCCTGTATTTACCCTCGCTGAACCAGATCACCAGCGGGTCGAACAATGCAAAGAATATTACGAGTGAGAATGCGAATGCGAGCCAGTCATACCCCAGCGTGCTCAGATTAATGCTGAATGTGATTGAAACCGTGAAGAATGTGATTATGCCGAGTGAGATTATCCAGAATAGCGGATGGACAATGATTGCTGCAACCTCTGCACTCAATGGTACATTATTGATATCCGGGATGAGTACATCAGCGATTGCAGACCATCCTCTCCTGTGGTATGCGGTGTAAAATGCGAACAGCATGATCACTGCAACGGCTGTGAACAATCCAACCGCGATCTCCAGGTATGCCATCAATTAGCATTTAACCGCCATCTTAATATAGCTTTATCCTTTGAAATACTACTATGACTGACGATATGGTTTTCACAAAGAAGAGCGATTATGTATGGGAGATTCCTAAAACAGGGGATATGAATGTGCCTGCGCGTATATTTGCCTCGGAGAAGATGCTCGAGAAGATGAAGAGCGATAGGACGCTTAGGCAGTTGTGCAACGTTGCATCACTCCCCGGGATCGTGCGCTCGGCATACGTAATGCCAGATGGGCATGAGGGGTATGGGTTCCCGATAGGCGGTGTGGCAGCATTCCGTGATGAAGAGGGTATAATCTCGCCCGGCGGGATCGGGTATGATATCAATTGCGGTGTCCGTCTCATAAAGACTAATCTAACGTACAAGGATGTTGCGCCGCATCTCCAGAAGCTGATCAATTCCATATATGAAAATTGCCCGTCAGGTGTGGGGTCTAAGGGCAAGGTGCGGTTGGACCCATCGACACTCAGATCCGTGCTCAGTGAAGGTGTTGAGTGGGCGATACGCGAGGGGTACGGGTTTGAACGCGATAAGGAGCACATAGAAGAGAATGGGCACATGAAGGATGCTGACCCCTCTAAAGTAAGCGATATGGCCGTATCGCGCGGGAAGCCGCAGTTGGGTACGATAGGTTCAGGCAATCATTTCATTGAGTTGCAGGAGGTTGGGGAGATACTGGATGAGGAGGTTGCCAAGAAGTTCGGCCTGTTCAAAGGGCAATTCGTTATAATGGTGCATACTGGGTCGCGTGGGTTGGGGCATCAGGTTGCATCTGATTATATACGCATATTCACATCATACGCTAATAAGCATAATATAAAACTCGCTGATAGGGAGCTTGTGTATGCGCACGTTAATTCTAAGGAGGGGCAGGATTACATAAAGGCGATGAACTGTGCAGTAAACTTTGCATTTGTTAACAGGCAGTTGCTCACGCATTGGGTGCGCGAATCTGTTGGTATTGTACTTAAAGAAGACCCTGAATCGCTTGGTATGGAGCTGTTGTACGATGTATGCCATAACATAGGGAAGCGTGAGGAGCACGTGTTAGATGATGGGCAGAAAGCGTATGTGTGGGTGCACAGGAAAGGTGCAACGCGTGCAATGCCAGCGGGTCGGCCTGAAGTCCCACCAACGTATCGCGATGTGGGCCAGCCGGTTATAATCCCGGGCAGTATGGGCACTGCATCCTATGTGCTTGTGGGCACACCTGAATCTGCAGAGTCGTTCCACTCAGTATGTCACGGTGCGGGCCGTGTGATGAGCAGGCATGAGGCTATTCGCGAGTATCCAGTCTCAAAAGTGAAGGAGCAGCTCAGTTCTAAGGGGATATACATACGTTCTGCTGAGAGTGAGGTAATCTCTGAGGAGGCGCCGGGTGCGTACAAGAACATTGATGATGTGATAGAATCTGTTGTGGGTGCGCACCTCGCAAAAGCGGTTGCGCGTATGATCCCGCACGGCGTTGTTAAGGGGTAGTTTTCTTTAGTAGCTTTGAGAGCCCGTACACATCAGTGAATATCACGCGGCACTCATCCACCATTGTCTCTCCATGCATGCCATCATAGGAAACCACTATTGCAGTTTTTGGTTTGTACCTGCCTATAAAAGATCTGAGGCCTTTTTCCACCTTATTAGGTATCGCGCTCAACTTTACTTCAATAGGAATTACGGCGTTATTACTCTCTATTATGAAATCAACTTCCAACTCTGTTTTTGTGAGCCAGTATTTTGGCTTGAAACCGTGTTTTATAATCTCGGTCAGTACATAATTCTCAAATAATTTTCCCTCATTCTCCAAAGAAGGGGGGAATTTATTTGCGATTGCATTTCTTATCCCAGTATCGACAAAATATATCTTTGGCTGCTTTGTAACCTCTTTCAGTTTATTCGTGAAAAACGGCTGCACAATATGTATAAGATAACTCTTTTCCATTGCATCCACATACTTTTTAATCGTCTGAAAAGAAATCTGCATCTCGCTTGCTGCCTTCTCATACACCAAAATATTGCCGATTGAGTAGGATAGGTACCTCGCAAATTCTTCGAGTGCTCGGCTGTCTGCTATTGAGAATGTATTCGCAATATCTTTAAGTACCATCGTGCTGTAAAGGTCTCTCAACAGAGTAACTTTTATCTCCCGATCCTCAGTGAGTACAACCTTTGGATAACCACCATATACAGCATGTTCCCATACACTTCTCTTCGTAATCTCTTGAGTGGTTTCCTTCTGCCCTTTTGCACTAAGGAATTCATCAAAGGAGAATGGATAGAGTTTTATCAGTGTGACTCTCCCTACGAGCCATGAGAGCACTTCTTTTCCAAGCAATACTTGTGAGGATGAGGTAATCCACATTCTGTGCCCTTTATCCGCGAGGTATTTCAGTTTTCTACCTGCATCTTTCCCATACTGGACCTCATCAATCACTGCAACCTCTTTACCTGCAATGTACTGGTTCTCGAATTTCTTAACATCCTCATCAAAGAGTAGTCTTACATCAGGGTCATCCATCGTAATATATGCGGCGCCCATCCTCTTTATCTTTTCCTTGAGGAATGTTGTTTTACCTGCCTGTCTTGGGCCTATTACTGCCACTATATTATACACTCCAGAAAGATGCTCAAACTGCTTTTTTATTTCCCTCTCAATGTACATAATTGAGATATTAGGGTGCAAATGTTTATATTACTAAAATTAAACTGCACTTTAACTTTAGTCATACTAAAATTAAACTCGAGTTAAGAAAAAGTCTCTTCAGATTTTCTTCAGATTTATATATAACCGTGTTCTAAATATAATGGGGGTGTGTTGGGATGGTAGAGGCTAGATTGGAGGCTAATTCAGTTTCAAAGGTGAAAAAGGTTGCGCGTGCGGTTAAGGAGTTTGCCGCAGTTGCATTGCTCACAGCATCTCTCATGTTCAACTGTGCAACATCTAAACACTCAGAGATGAGTTCGCAAGAGTATACGATTGAGAATGCGCAGATATGTAAAAGACGTAATTGCCCCGATATGCTCAGTGCTTATACTTTCACTAAATACCAAGTATTTGGTGGTAGTGAACTTAGAGTGCAGGTCTATCCTTCAAAGCCGCCAAGGTATCCAGTCCCGGGTATTACTACAGGGTACCAAGGATATATCAAAGGTGTAGGGACAACGAATGAAAACCTAGCTGTTGCTCCTCTGGGCCTATCACTGCTGTTCCGCAATGATCTTGAAGTAGGCATATCCTCTCTTCTCGGATACATGCGTTCATATAAAGATAATTATAAGGATGAGCAGTTCGTGAGAGGCTACCATGCATTCGTAAACTTCCCTCTCGTGAAGATTGGTGATGTGCGCATATTCCTAGGTACTGAAGTTACAGGAATTAATGATGAGAAGCCATTCATTCCATATGCGGGCATATCCTTTGCATGGTGAGTACACCTTATCAAAAGATTAATTTATCCTCCAAAGGGCCGCTTGGTGTTGGCAGTCATACTGCTCCGCAGCGTACATATAAAGGATGTTGTAAATTTGTTCAAAGAACCGACCAAAAATAGCAGAAAATGGTCGGAAGTCTGAACAAGATTTAAAAATTGTGTGGTACTAATATAAAGCATGGCAGAAATCGATAAGCTATATAGAATAGCTGTGGAAAACGCCGCTCAGGTAAGCAGCTATAAAAGAAGGTTTGCATACGAGAAATTAAGAGAGTTATTGGATGAGAAAGCGCAGGGTAAAAAACCAGCGATCCTTATATCTGGGTTGAGGGGGATTGGAAAAACAACATTAATGCTTCAACTGTTCAATGATGTTAAAGGCGCCTTTTACTTCTCAGCAGACTCTATTATTGTCAAAACATCTACGATATATAACCTAGTTGAAGAGGCGTATAGACAAGGATATAGTTCGATTTTTATAGATGAAATCCATAAATATCCGAGATGGATAGAAGAACTTAAGAATATCTATGATGACTTTAATGTTAGGATTATAGCCTCTGGCTCTTCTACAGCTGCAATAAAAAAAGGAAGTATAATCCTTGGCAGAAGGGCACTTGATTTTCCGCTATCCCTCCTCACGCTTAGAGAATTCTTTTATTTGAAAGAAAATGAGGATTACGCCGCGACTATGGATGATGTAATGGACAGAAAAGCGGTGATAAGATGGTTAGCAACCCATCCAAAGGCAGAGAAGTATTATAAGGAGTATCTTTCAGTTGGTGGTTTTCCTATTGCAGAAAGCGGGGCTATTTTTAAGCTGATAAAACGTATGATTTATGAGGATGCACTTGCAGAGTTCAGTCTTACAAAAAATAAGGTGGATGTTTCTGAGCGGCTCTTAGGTTTTCTTTCGCTTTCAAAACCAGGTGAGTTTAGCTACACATCTTTTTCTTCCATGAGTGGTTATGCAAAATCCACAATATATGAAGTTGTAGAGATGTTAAAAGAACTCGGGCTTTTGCGAAGTGTTGGGGAGAAAACACCCAAGACAGAAGCAAAAGGTTCCATGAAGCTTCTTTTCTCGCATCCAAACCTTAGGGCAGCGTTTGCTGATCAGCTTATGAAAGAGCCTGAAATAGGGGCATTGAGAGAAGAATACTTCCTTTTCCATATGGCAAACCTTGGCTATCCTACTTCCCTTCCAAAGAAAATGAAAAAGAATCCAGATTACAATGTCAAGATAGACAATAGCGAGTTGCTCTTTGAGATAGGTGGCGCGTCAAAAACTGCCAAGCAACTCGGGGGGAGGGAGGGCATAGTATTAGACGATGAAGCGCTCGTTGTTCTGGGTTTTGTTCAGAGAACCGACCAAAAATAGAAGAAAATGGTCGAAAGTCTGAACAGATTAAAAAGATGGTCGGAAAAAGTTCTAAAATTGGCTGAAAATGGTCGCAAACGCGACCAGAAGCAATTGGATCAATTGTGAGTACACCGTATCAGTAGATCATAAGATTTATATTTAAGTCTTGCATAAATATTAGTAGGGTGGGTAGATATGGTTGAAATGTTTAAACCTCTTAAGCAGGAGAATGATGTTTCTAAGGTTTTGAGGGCCAAATCATTTGTTCGTGCATTTAGTGCATTTAAGAGGGCCGCGGGTGTAATGGTTCTTTCTGCTACTCTCATGTTCAACTGTGCAACCACTAAGAGTGCAGATACTTCTTCCAGATATGTTGCTGAAAGCACAACGACTAGTCAAGAAGTAAATTACAAAGGAGATCCAAATGAAACCAAGCTTCAAAAACTTGTTAATAAGGCAGTGGAACTTGCCAGTGAAGCTCAAAGGCTCGAAGAGCAGAAGGAGCAGGCCCTGAAGGCCGCTGAGGAGGCCCGCCAGGAGAAGGAGCAGGCCCGCCAGGAGAAGGAGCAGGCCGCTCAGAGAGAAAAGCAATTCCTAGAAGAAGCAAAGGTGCTTTGTGTAAAAATGAAAGAAGTGCTAGAAAATAAAGAAAAGGAATGTGCAACTAATGGTTGTGATAATGCGACCAGAGGTAAGTTAGAGGATGCTTGGAATAAATATTATAGCAAGTGTTCAAAATAAACCAGCAAACAAGAAAGGATATTTAAAATGGTGATTAGTTGGAAAGGAATCCTCAAGTGCAGAAATCATCTGATGATCTTGAACAATTCAATAATCTTTTTAACAAGTATAATACTGTGGAAGTGGGTGCGCAAAAAGAAAGGCAGAATAAAGAAACCGCAGAGAGGAAAGAGACAACCGCAGAGAGGAAAGAGCAGGTAAATCTGGAGGTTGCGCAAACCGCAGATAAGAAATTAAAGGAAGTTGATAATGAGCGTAGTTCTCTTATGAAAAATTCCGAAGGTATAGTTGGGAAAGAATCCAATGCCGCAAAGAAATACATTTCTGATAACATATTTCAAGGATATCAAAAAGAGTTTATAGAAAACTGGAAAAAAATGAAGGATTTGGATAACCAGCTGTCTAATGCCAAAACGCGAGAAGAAAGAGCAAAATTAACTCTGGAATTCTCTAAAGCACGCGATGAGTTTTTTGAATCTGTAAAGAAATTGCATGAATATTCTATGGAGAAAGGATATACCGATGTGGCCAATTCTCTAAATGATTTATTGAATATGCAGAAAGATTTTGATAGAGTGATAATGCAGATGATGAATCTTAATGTGTTTAGTGCACCCGAAAGAGGGTTTTTACTTGATCAACAGATGTTTGAAAGAAGCTATCCCGCTATAGCAAAATGGATCATGACTGAATATTTAAGCGAAAAGACAACAGATGAAATCTTAAAGACAATAGATGAAAGAAGAGAGTTACTTATGGAAAGTGTTGAGAAAGTGCAAAATGGTGGAAAATTAAATGAGGATGAAATAAAACGAATAATAGAAGAAAAATTACGCTCACTGTTTATGGTTTATTATTGTTCAACTGAAAATGTTCCGGAAACATTAACTCTGCTTAAAAATCTAGAACTTGTGCCTGAGAATTTAAATTCTCAATCTATTCCAGTTCCACTTGAAAGGCAAGCATAATTTGAGGTGTTTTTTTGTTGAATGAGGGGGACATAAAATCAGTTCTAAAATCTATGGATAGGATAAGAAAGGTAGTGGATGGGAAGAGGACAGCACAGCAGATAATGGAGAAACTGAAGATGAATGAGGATGAATTCATAAGGGCATTTGAGTTATTGCATGATACAGGGGCCATCATGCTGAAAGAGGATAGGAAGGATACGAAAACTGAGAAGATGCTGCGCAAGATATTTGGAGATTTTGGAGTACGTGTATACAGATTAATAGATGGTAAAACCACAGTAGAACAGATACTCACTGAAGCATTACCCGTATATGATGATGTTTCCTGTTATATACTATCCCCGGAGGATAGAATGATAGAGGAGCTTGAATTACTGGAAGGCCTCGGATTAATAAAGATTGAAATGCCGCGTTTCGTCCCACCACATAACATTAAACCAGCTAATATAGATGAAATAGAGAAGAATGATATGCGTTCACTCCTCAACTATGTACGAAACATAAAGAAGAATAGGTTTGATGAACTTTACAAGGATTACTTATCACCATATCCTTCAGGTGCGATCCCGCACAGGGTAAAATGATGCCAGAGTTTTTCAATGAGATGCCCGAAGATCTCACCGGGTTAGGTAGACGTGCAGCCGTAGTACTACCTAAAGATTTCGGTGCAGTGGTTGCATACACAGGTTTAAAGAGTGACTGGGTGGTTGCAGAGGCAGGTGCAGGCAGTGGGTTTATGACTGTCCAACTTGCACGTATATCAAAACATGTGTACTCCTATGAGAACCGTGAGGAGCATTACAAGGTTGCACTTGCAAACATTACCAAACTCGGTTTAGATAATGTTACGCTAATTAATGCAGATATCTCAACACTCGATAAGAATGACCTTAACCTCATCTTCCTGGATTTCAAGGATTCATATAATTACATTGAGGATATGCATAAACATTTAAGGAAGAACGGCTGGCTCGTTGGATACCTCCCGAACATTGAACAGGCCAAGGAATTCCATCTGGGCTGTGAAAAGATATTCACACGCGTATTCACAATCACTTCTAATATTACGCATTACACGGTTAGGGATTTCGGCTGCCGGCCCGATAATTTCGGAATGATACACACAGGTTTCCTCACATTTGCAGAAAAATCATAGTTTTCTGAGTTCTCTTCCTTTCCAGTATTTGTATAATAGTATTACGAGCAGTGCGATTATGTATGTCTCTACGAAAGACCCTGTTTGATTCAGGATGCCGAATAATAGTAGTATCTCCACAACAATATCTGAGTACGCAATTATTAGAAGTACGGCGTGTAGGTAATCTTCAAATAGAAAAGCAAGTATGATAATGGATAGCAAATAAAGAAGATAGATTATGCCCCCGAGAAAAAGCATTAGCACTGGAATAATGAAAATTATGTTTTGAACTTGGATACTCTGTGAGAGTGCAAGTATCGCTACCCCAAAGAAAATACATAGTATACCCATGATAGTAAAAAGGGCACTAACCCTGAAAAGAGCATTAGAAATCTTCCAAAAATCTGCAGTTCTTTTTCCCCAATTCTTTTCAATCTTCTTAACAAGTGGGTCTTCCCACCCAAGAATTTTCTTAAACATGGTGTGTATTATGCCATCGTACTAAAATAAATTTATCTTGCAAAGATCTGGACAACATCCCCATCCATAACAACGTGCCCCAACCCCACACGTTGGCTCCTGAACTTTGCACTGGGCCCAGTAACAATAGCATACTTGAAATTCTTACGCAGGTCCCTGTGTATGGATATGCACACATCCTCTATCGTTGAACCGCTCTTGATCACCAATGGCTCATCAAAATCCACACCTTCAAACCTTGACTTTGTAAAAATGCGTATCAACTCAAGTTTCTGGAATAATCTTTCCTTGAACTCCTCAATCCCTATCCCTGATTCAGCAGACATCCTGAGAAACTCGCCTTCCCTCTGTTCAAGCTCCTGAAGATACTTCTCATTAACCAGGTCAATCTTGTTAACTACCCTGAGCGATCTTGAATATACCCTATTCCCCACAATCACATCTATCAAATCATCCGGGGAGACATCCTCTCGTATGATCACATCAGCACTGTGCACCCCGTAAACCCCCAGTATATCAATAACCATCCTATCATCCAGCTTAGGTGTGGGCACGGTCCTGTTTATACTCACACCCCCACTCTCCTTCTTCTTTATTACGATATCCGGGGCTTTCCTGTCAAGCCGTATCCCCACATCATTCAGCTCTTCAATAAGCCCTTCAAACTCCGGGTTGAACACATCCACGAATAATACTATCAAATCGGCGCTCCTCGCAACTGCGAGCACCTCTTTCCCTCTCCCAATCCCTTTAGATGCACCTCTCAGTATCCCCGGCAGGTCGAGCAGTTGGATCTTGGCGCCCTTATACTCAATAAGCCCCGGGACCACATCAAGTGTTGTGAATGCATAGGATGCAGATTTTGATTTTGCTTTAGTAACCCTGCTGAGCAGTGTGGATTTGCCTGTGGACGGGTACCCGATGAGTGCAACACGCGCATCCCCTCCCTTCCTTACATCAAACCCGCCTCCACCGCCCCCGCCTTTTTTTGTGGAGAGTGCCTGCGCTTTGAGTTTAGCAATCTTTGCCTTGAGTATTCCTATATGATGTTCAGTAGCCTTATTGTACTGTGTTCTTCTGATCTCCTCCTCAATCTCTCTGATCTTCTCCTGTATTCCCATTGCGGGTTTAATTAGAAATCAAACTATAAAAAGCAAGGCACACCTCTTCGCAGCCCAAAAACAATGTTTATATATTTTACCGCTTCTAAAATGAACCATCCGTTATTACCGCCTGAGGCGGGAGGATATCTACATGATAGACAACAAATCATTAAAAGCGGCTATAGACGAGGTGCTCAAGGGCAAGGGCTCGAAGAAATTCCCCCAGACCATTGACCTGAGCATTAATTTTAGGGGCATTGATTTTAGCAAACCCGAGAATAGGCTTAATCTTGAGGTTCCACTCCCAAAAGGGCGCGGCAAACCCGTAAAGGTTGCAGTGTTCGCGGATGGGCAGGGCGCCACTGATGCTAAGAAGGCGGGTGCCGACCTTGTCCTGGGGAGCGATTCCATAGAGAAGCTTGCAAAGAACAAGCTGGAGCTCAAGAAACTCGCGAATGAATACACATTCCTGGCCGAGCCCAAACTCATGGTAAACATCGGTAAATCCCTGGGTGCAGTGCTCGGTGCAAAAGGCAAGATGCCAAAACCATTCGTGGGCAAGTATGATGAACTCATAAATAAGATGCGCAGGACTGTTGTACTGCGTTCAAAGGGGAAGTATATGCCCGTGATAAATGTCCCGGTAGGCACTGAGAACATGTCGGGCGAGGATCTGTACGAGAATATTACAGCCGTACTGGATGCGGTGAAAGGCAAGGTTTCGGAGTCGGGCATTAAGAATGTCTACATCAAGCTTACAATGGGCGCTCCGAAAAAGGTAGGGTGATGTTGATGGCGAGGAAAAACACAACCGTAAAGAAGAGCGCCGCACGGCTCGCAAAGGAGAAGCAGGTTGAGACGCTCGCTAAGGAAATCTCAAAGTATCCTGTAGTCGCGCTATTCAGTCTTACGAACCTGCCCGCACGCTACCTGCAGAGGGCAAAATCGAAACTGCGCGGGCAGGCTGAGTTTAGAATGGCCAAGAGCGCAGTTCTTGAGAGGGCGCTCAAGAAGGCAAAGCTTGATACACTCTTGGAGCACCAGAAAGGGCCATACGGTATAATACTCTCAAACACCGACCCGTTCAAGCTTTTCAAGGAGCTTAAGAGGAGCAGGGGGCAGGCATACGCAAAGCCCGGCCAGATCGCACCTGTGGATATCACAATACCTGCGGGTGAGACGCAGTTCCCGGCAGGCCCTGTTCTCTCAGAGTTCAAGCAGGCAGGCCTTGATGTAAAGATCGTTGGCGGTAAGATTCACATATCAAAGGATAAGGTTATCGTGAAGAAAGGCGAGACCATCTCAGATGGTGTTGCAAAAATACTCCAGAAACTCGATATCAAGCCGTTTGACATAGGCGTTGAGCTTACCCACGCGCATCGCGGGGATACGCTCTATGCATCCGATGTGCTTGATGTGGATGAGAAGGCATACCTTGACAGGCTCATTAAGGCGTTCCTTGATGCTAGGGCGCTCTCTGTAGAGGTTGCCTACCCAACCAGGGATAACATAAAGCTCCTCATAACCAAGGCGCACCGCAACGCGCGTGCACTTGCTGTTGAGAGCAGTTTCCCTGAGAAGGAGGTTCTGGACCAGATATTGGCGAAGGCGGCGGCGCATGCCAAAGCCCTCGAGTCAAAAATTGGAGGTTGAAATAGATGGAATACGTATACGCAGCACTTCTATTGCACAGCGCAAAGAAGGAGATAAACAAGGAGAATGTCATGAACGTTCTCAAGGCAGCAGGTGTTGATGCCAACGCCGCAAAGGTTGAGGCGCTCGTTTCAGCACTTGATGGCGTGAATATTGAAGAGGCACTCAAGAATGCAGCAGTTGCAATGACTGCCGCACCTGCAGCAGCAGCACCCGCAGCAGCAGCAAAAGAGGAGAAGAAAGAGGAGAAATCCGAGGAGAAGAAAGAGGAAGAAGCTGCAGCAGGCCTTGCAAACCTATTCGGTTGAGTGCTCAGCAGATAAAAACATAGGGTGGCCATCCCATTTTACCAGGGATGGTTTTATTTCTTACCCTCCAATTTATTACCATGCCTCTTTACAGATATCTTGAGCACAGGAGCGACCTGCTCATTGAAGGCAAGGGCCACTCACTACCGCGTGCAATCGAATCTATTGCGCAAGGCCTATTCAATGCTATTTCTTCAAAGAATGCTTCTCCTGCTAATTCTTCAGAAGTAAAATTCAGTGAATCGGGAGTGGATATGCAGGATCTCATAATAAACATATTCACGCGTGTGCTCGCAGAGATGGATTCACATTCCAAGATTGGTATTTCTCTTAAAGTGCTCAAACTAGATGCTGAAAATAATACTGCAGATGTTCTGCTCACGCTTGCAGATGGGCCAGCCCGTTTGCATGTTAAAGCCGTAACCTTCCATGATTTCTCACTCTCAAAAACAGAGGATGGGTTAACTGTTGTTAGAGTGCTATTTGATATTTGAGATTATGTTACTCCAGTTACATAACCGCGCCTTAACTCATGCCACCTGTTCTATTTTCTCAAGAACCTCTTCTATCTGTTCTTTTTGTGGCAGTAAAGTCATTCTGAAGTATAGCCCTTTAACGGGCCCGAATGCACTCCCGGGCACAACCACCACACCATTCTTGATCATCTCTCTCGTGAATTCCCAGTCATCCTTCCATCTCCTGCTCTTAACTTTAACAAATGCGTAGAATGCACCTTCAGGCCTGACCGTGTATAACGTTTCGCTTTCCTTACACCACTCCATCACAGTTTTAATATTCCTTTTCACATGCCTCTCAAACGGCTTGAGATGTGCAAACCCTCCCCTGCGCGCCGCAACATATCCTTTCTGCATCTCCCAATTAACTGATAACCTCTGATTGCACATCCGCAGGATTGCATCTTTCACCCCCTCCCATCCTTCCCCGCGAAATGCAAGGTACCCCACACGCGCCCCCGGATATAGATAATTCTTTGACATACTATTCCCGGAGATTAACGGCACATCCTTCACGACCTCTCTCAAATTTATGTACTCCTCAGAGAACACCACATGTTCATACGCATCATCAGAAATGATGGGCAGACCATACTCACCTGCAACATTCACAATCTCTCTCACCACCTTTCTAGAGTATACCTTCCCGGTTGGATTGTTAGGATTTATTACGAGGATCGCTTTCGTATTCTTTGTAATCTTCTTGCGCATATCCTCTATATCCGGCTCATACCTCTCATCATGCTCATAAAACCTCATCTGCCCTCCATAAATCCTCTGTTTGGTCAAGTACAACGGATATGTTGGCAGGGGCAGTAATATGTGTTCATTCCTGTTAAGCAGGGCATTGAACAGAAAATCTATCCCCTCACTCAACCCCGCAGTTACGAATACATCCTCCACTCCAACCTTCTCGTACTCGGCAATCTCCTCTCTGAGTTCCGGATCGCCTTCAGAAGGTGCATACCCCGTATAATTCTTCTCCAGCGCTTCCTTTATTGCATCCTTGATATGCTTGGGCGGGTAAAACCCATAGGGTGCAGGATCCCCAATATTCAGGTAAACCATTTTTCTCTTATACTTTCTTGCCTCACTCATTATATCGCGTATAGGATAGGTTATGAGTTTTGTGTGCTCAGAAGGTTTTATCATAAGACTCTCTTTTACGCTAACGCTTAAATTTATTCTTCGTTTATCCTATCCCATGGAATTGGATAAATTAAGCAATTTCTCCGAATGGTATCAGACAGTCCTGTTTGATGCAGGCATAATGGATATTCGTTACCCCATCAAAGGTATGCCCGTATACATGCCTTGGGGGTTTCAATCTATAGAGAACATGTTTGCTCTTTTAGAGAAGAAACTCAACGAAACGGGCCATCAGAAGATGCTGTTCCCCGTGGCAATCCCCGAGACTACCTTCTCAAAGGAAACAGAGCATATCAAAGGGTTTGAAGATGAGGTATTATGGATTACTCACGGAGGGTTGACACCACTCGAGGAGAGGTTGGTACTCCGCCCCACCTCAGAGACTGCTATGTACCCGATGTTCGCGTTATGGGCGCGTTCGCATGCAGACCTCCCGCTCATGATCTACCAGACCACATGCGTGTATAGACACGAGACCAAAGCCACACGCCCGCTCATACGCGGGAGAGAGGTCTACTGGAACGAGGCGCACACATCACACGCAACATTCGAGGAGGCATCTAAGAATGTGGAAGAGGCTGTACGCATTTACTCAGAGTTCTTCAAGGAATTATGCCTCCCGTTCCGCATATTCAAGCGCCCAGAGTTTGACAAGTTTGCGGGTGCAGTGTACACATATGCATTCGATACCGTGATGCCCGATGGCAGGTCATTGCAAGTTGGCACTGCACACAATCTTGGCGATAACTTTGCACGCGCATATGATGTGAAATACTCAACTGAGAGCGGTGAATCGAAGTATGCATACCAGGCATCTTACGGGGTAAGCATGCGCGCATTTGCCGCAGTAATTTCTATTCACGGGGATAAGAAAGGGCTAAAACTGCCGTTTACACTCTCACCAATCCAGATAGTTTTCGTACCCATCTACTCAAAGGAGAATATGCACGCAGTTGATGAAAAGCTCAGACCTATCTATGAATCACTTAAGAGAACATACAGGTGCACTTATGATGGTTCTGATAAACGGCCCGGTGATAAATTTTACTTCTGGGAGTTGAAAGGCGTCCCACTCAGGATAGAGGCAGGTATGCGCGATCTATCTGAGAATAAGGTTACACTCGTGGACAGAAACGGCACAAAGAAGGTAATCATGATAGCAGAGCTTGAGAAGGAAATACCGCTTGCAGTAGAGGCCTATCACAAGAAATTGTATGAGGATGCAATGGCATTCTTTAATAAGCACCAGTTTTCCGCAAACACTATCAAAGAGCTTAGGGAGATTATGGATGAGACGAGGGGGATGGTCCGCGTTGGCTGGTGCGGCGACCTTGCATGTGCAGAAGAGCTTGATAAACTCGATGTGGGCAAAATCCTCGGTTATGAAAAGGATAATGAGAAGGAGCGCGCATGCATCATCTGCGGAAAAAAAGGTAAAGAGGTTGTAATATCCAAATCCTACTAAATAAAAAGCGCCCCCAAGGGGATTTTCAGCGGGTGAATATTCTAAGAGAATTCACCACCCGATTTGAACCCCTCCCCCGGCCTCCGCAGGGCCGTATACTATCCAAGCTATACTATGGGGGCATTTGCGTTCTTAATTAAAATTGTAAAAGGTTTTAATACATTCCCTGTTTTACTAATTATATGGATGCACTCAAATGCCTAAAATCAGGCAATGTAATCTTATTACAAACCGATACACTCTGGGGCCTTTCCTGTGATGCAACAAATCCTGGTGCAGTTGATGCAGTTATTGAATTGAAGCACAGGCCCGAGAACAAGTCCATGATCATTCTGGTTTCTGACAAGGAGATGCTGGGTAAATATGCAAAACTCCCGGAAGGTATGGATATAGATAGATTGCACGGTATCTCTTTAGTTCTCAAGCATAAAGAAGGTTCAGACCTATGCGCAAATCTTATTCGTGAGGGTACGGTGTGCGCAAGAATCCCCAATTCACCCCACCTATTAGACCTGATCTCAAAATTCAGGAAACCCATCGTATCAACGAGTGCGAACATAAGCGGTGCAGACCCACCAAAATCTCTTGAGCAGATAGAGCCGAGCATCCGCGATGAGGTGTGCGCGATCGTTGAAAACCCCGAGAATACTGACCCTAACCCACAACCATCAACAATAATTGATCTGTCCGTTGATGGTAAACTGAAAGTGGTTCGTGTGGGCAAGCACATTGATAGGGTGCGGAAATTCCTTGGATTTTCAGAATATTCATTCCAGTGGCCCGCTTCAGATATGAAATACCCGCTACTCCCGCTTTCTATGCGCATCTCCTCAAACCTGCAGGAGAAACATAATAGAAAGTGATTAAATGCTCGCAGTACAAACCAAGGAATTAACAAAGAAATTCAATGGGTTCACAGCAGTTGATGGCCTAACATTTGATATTAAGAAGGGCGAGTTGTTCGGTCTTTTAGGGCCTAATGGCGCTGGCAAGAGTACCACGATATATATGCTCACCACATTATTGAAACCCACCAGCGGTACCGCCATTGTAGGCGGTTATGATATTAATGAAGAGCCAGATAATGTGCGCGAGCGTATAGGCATAGTTT
>Ga0272448_1000467_pt1 | contig 62487 bp, 46 predicted proteins | sample YNPCB0191_FD_202220 | JGI IMG/M metagenome (GOLD analysis project Ga0272448, IMG submission 202220) | Hot spring sediment microbial communities from Yellowstone National Park, WY, United States - YNP-CB-019-1 | ecosystem: Environmental > Aquatic > Thermal springs > Hot (42-90C) > Sediment... | reverse complement strand
AGTTTGAAACTTTCTATACCAAAAACATTTTGCTCAACGAGGGGATCCGAGCCTGGATGGCTCCTCAAGACCAACCACACGAGAAATTTGTATTCCCTGAGGAGGTATTACCTCGTGGTAACGCTCTGTAATTAACAGCTGCTTTTCATAATTTCTCAAAGGGCCTCGAGATTTACTCGGGGCCTTATTTTTTTGCTTGGCTGCAGTCTGAAATCACCAGACTCTAAAAACTTTGATTGTTGTTAAGTTAGAGAACTAACAAAAAGATAGCAAGATTATGAACGGAAAACTCGTAACTACTTTTTTGTGGATTTTTTTTATTATTATTTATCCTATTCCCCTTTGCTTCTCTTGCTATGTTAATGTTGCTGTTGTTGGTGACAGGATTTATATTTTTAGGAGTAAATCTACTGCAAGCGATTTTGGGAAATAAACCGAAAACTCCGTAATTTTAAGCTGCAGGTGAAAGCTATGGACAGAGGTTAAAAGGTATTATTTTCATTTGGGGAGACCAAGACTTAAAAATAAAACCGGATGACTGTAGCCTCCGGTTTCGTTGCGGTTTTAAACTCCTGCAACTTAATTTTCGAAAACTGTTAAAAAAGGCACTTATTACACTCGTCTCAATTAATCGATCCTTGTCCAAAAAACTTTGGAGGATTGGCGAGAGTATACACTTGCGTTTCGTTGGCGATCGCTCGACGCAGGTGTAAAGGAAGGTTCAGCATACCCAAAAGAGTGACTCCATCCAGCATCCGAAATCCACCAGTTGTTTTTTCTTGCAAAAGCTGGTCTATTTTTTCTGGGTCGGGTCGGGTATCAATTTGCTGTTGGGAAGCTAAGATAAAACCCCAGGGTCTACCGTAAGTACAGGTAGAGCTACTGTAGGACTGCACGTTAGGAAAAACTTTACTCAAGGTCTTGACCAAGCGAGCGTGGAGAACTAATTCTCCTGGCGATACAGGTCCAGCTTGAACTACAAAAAAACCTTGCTGCGACAACACCCTGCTGACTTTCTCAAAATACTCTTTCGTAAATAGCTGAAAAGATGGTCCGGACTCGATCGGATCGGAAAGGTCAGAGATAATCACATCCCATTTTTCATCGGTAGTATCCAAAAAGTTAAGCGCATCTGCAATAATTACCTGCAAGCGCGGATTGGCAAAGGCATTTTGATGCATTTCGCTCAGGTGTTGCTTGCAAGCTTCTACCACCTCACTATCGATGTCAATCATCACCACCTTTTCTACAGTTTGCCATCGCAGGACTTCTCTGGCTGTAGCTCCTTCGCCACCACCGAGAATTAATACCTGGCGCGGTGCGCCGTGGAAAATCATCGCCGGGTGAACCAATGGCTCGTGGTACAAAAATTCATCACCGGTGCAGGATTGCCATTTTCCATCTAGAATTAGGGCTTTACCGTAAGTTCCGGTTTCGACAATGTACATTTCCTGATACGCGGTTTTCTTATAAACGAGTATTTCTGTGATTCCATGAGCATAAATATCCCAAGGAGTGATGTACTCGTTCATCCACAGATCTGCACCCACATCGCTACCTGGCATAGAATTACTCTCTCTAGTTTCTCAAAAACTGCAAATGAATCGTTTTGTTGGTAATTTTTGAGCTTGACAGGCCATTGCTATTCCCATTTTGAGCTGGCAAAGGAATGTCTACAAGCACAAACCTGCCTTGACCTGTTTGAAGATCAAGGCAAGCAGCTATTATGAGTGCATTCCTACAACCCAGGCAGTTGCTAGGAAAGCTTCACCCTATCAACCTACCAAAAAATCACGTGTTTATCAGCAGAGCTTCTTCCAACTGTTTTATGGTTGGTTGAACAGTTGGTGAGAATTTACCTCGAGGAAGGGTCATGAGTACATGCTTGCTAGCTTGGAAAGCCTTGATAAGGTATTCACAAGCTTTTTCCGGTTTTGCATGTTCGCCGCACGTAAACACATCCACTGCTATGTAACCTATTTCTGGCCAAGTATGAATCGAGATATGAGACTCGGCTAACAGTGCCAGTGCAGTTACTCCGTAGGGTTCAAACTGATACGATATCTCTTTTAGTAGAGTAGACTTTGCTGTTTTAGCAGCTGTTTGTAAAGCCTCTCTAATGAACCCAACATCATTGAGTAAACTTGTTGGACAGTTATAAAGTTCAAGAATGCAGTGTTTGCCAACCGGAACCGAAGAAAATTCTTCGGGAGGGTAAGATTGCTTTTCCAATTCTTTCACCTTTACATCAACTACAGAAAAATCAACCCCCAGAATTAATTGGGCTACTTCGCACTGGAAGTAAGCCACGACAAATTAGAATTTTTATGCTTTTCGCACAGACTTCTAATTATCACACAAATAAAGCGATTTTAATGAGTGTGATTGATAAAGAATTGGTGTTCAATCTTTCACTATTTTGGCATGCTATATTAAAAATTTTTCCGCGTGCACTCGTTGGTAATTTGAAAAATATACCTACAGTGTGGAAGTTGGCTGTGGTGTTGGTGTGGGTTTGGCTGTAAGTGTAACAGCAGGCGTAGAAGTGTCGCTGGAAGTGGGCGTAGGGGAGGGTGTGGGAGTAGGATTTAACACCTTCAAGGTCAGGCGGTATTCTAATGGCACCGATGCTCGCGACACTAGAACAAATTCATAAAATCCGCTTTCTGGTAGTTTTTCTGACACAAAGCGTTTTTGAGAATCTTCTAAAAATCGGTATTTCCCGCTAGGGGAATAAACAGACCATAAAATTTTAGAATCGGCTTCTAGTTTTGCTTCCATAAGCTGCTCTTGGCTGAGTTTGGCGATAAAAACTTTGCCGTCAGAACCTGCAAGGGTCCCGTTGATTGTTTTACTGACTGCACCAGGATCGAAGACAATTTCTTCCAGCGCACTTTTAGCAAGAATGGCGTTGAATTTATCAGCTGCAAAAGCATGCCATACTTGTCCGATGGGCTGGTTAATAAAATTTTTACCCTCTTGTTCTGGAAATTGCTGAAAAAAAGCTGCATCTGCTAGATCGTACAAAGCACGACTGGAGACGTGAAGGTTGTTGACGTCAACCTTCCAGCGATCGCGATCGGCGCCGCTGTAAGTTCCCAGACGCTGACGTGCTTGGGAACTAAGCTTGCTTAGTTTTTGTAGAACTCGGGCAGCTATGTTATCCCATTGTTGCCGTAATTGGGCATCGGCGGCATCATCTGTGAGGCTGCGTTTTTGGAGACTGGGATTTTGCTCCCAAAAAATTTGGTCTACCAAGCTAACATAAAAGTTTTTATCTATTCCCAAGCGTTGGCGGCGTTCTTGTAATTTTTGTTTGCGTGCTTGTTCTTCTGGTGAATATTTGCTCAAAGGTTGGATGGGTTGTTTGCTGGAGCTAGAGATAGGTGTTGGTTGCGGTGTAGAAGGATTTCTATCTTTTTCTGAGTTTCCATCTTTCTGTGGAGATGAAATTAAATTGCTTACTCCCCAAAAGCTTACACCAGAAGCGCCTGTAAACAGTAACAGCACAAGAATAATTTTTCCTGATGTCCACCAAGGTTTAGAGGAGGAAATCGCAGATGTAAAAACTGTTTGCGGTAGCCTGTTGGGGGTATTAGGAGCAACACTTTGGGTAGGAGCTGTAGCTTCTTGTGTTTCTGGAATACTAGCAGCAGGAGCAGGACGTTGGGTTGCAGGATAGTCACCAGCAGGAAAAGTAAGTGCTTGCAAAACTTGACGAGCGCTTTGGTAGCGTTCTGTTGGAGATGGAGACAGCATTTTATCTAGTACTAATCCGAAAGCAGGACTGAGAGTAATTTCTCGTCGCCAGCGCCAAGTTAGGGTATTACTGTCAATTAGTTCTGATGGTTGTTTACCTGTGAGTAAAACTAATGCTGTCGCTGCTAAAGCATACAGGTCGCTGTGAGGTTCTACTAATCCCCTTTGCATTTGTTCTGGGGGAGCATATCCAAATTTACCTAGTATAGTAGGTGGTGGTGTGGCAGGACTGGCAGTGTTTTGATAGTATTGGTAGGCAACGGTAGCTGCTACTTGCTTGACGCCACCGAAATCAATTAATACTGTTAGCTGGTCAATTTGACGCAAAATTAAATTATCTGGAGAAATATCTCGATGTATTACTCCCAACGAATGAATGTATTCCAATACAGGTAAAACTTGTTGCAGCAGCTGACGTACTTCTGCTTCTGTAAAGCGCAAACCTTGTTTGAGACGAGTCTCTAATAAAGAACGATAGGTTTGTCCTTCGACGTAATCTTGTACCAAGAATAAGTATTCTTTATCATTAAAACGACTGCGGAACAATTCGCGAAAACGGGGAATTTGGGGGTGTTGTAATTTGTAGAGAACAGTTGCTTCTCGTTCGAATAGTTCTTCTGCTTTTTGCAACACGTAAGCTGTTTGAACTTGGGGAGAGAATTCTTTGAGAACGCACAGTTCTCGAAAGCGGTTGACATCTTCAGCCAAATAAGTGCGTCCGAATCCTCCTTGTCCGAGTTGACGTACAATTAAATAGCGATCGCCTAAAATTAGTCCTGGCTGAATTCCCTGACTGATGGCAGCTATATCTAGCTTTTCACCACAATAAACACAAAAGCGACTACCAAAAGGATTTTCATGTCCTCGGGAACAATAAACCGAATTCATAGTGATATCAATAAATTATTACTAATAGTTAACGGCCAATTGTTATTAATCACAGACTGTTAACTATTAATTAGCAGATTCTAGTTTACTAACTCGTTCGGCTGCGATCGCATACCAAATTTGACCAAGAGTTTTTGGATCGGGTTTTTCATTCCCGCGCCGCTGTTTGGGAAATAATCGGTCAAATTCTCGATTGGTTTGGGTATTGAGCTGTTCTATTGTATAATTTCCAAATTCTCCTGCTGCAGCTCGCCTTTTCCAAATTTCGTAATCTTTTTCGCTATAGCTTCCCAGTCTCTGACGCACGGCTGTACTGAGATGGGCTTGGTGTATTTTATTTAACAATTCTTCGGCAATGCGGAACCATTCTTGGCGTAAAGCTGTATCTTGGGAATCAGAAGAGAGAGAACGTCCGTTAAGTTCGGGATGTCTGCCGTAAAAAATTTTATCTACTGTCTGAATAAAAAAACCTTCCGGTATTTGCAGTTGTTGGCGACGAGTGAGAATTTGATCGCTGCGGTTGGGAGAATTAGAACCACCAGGTAATTTTGGCAATGAAACACTGGGAATAGAAATTGAGGATATACCCTTAAGCAGTGCATTGACAAGAGTCCAAGAACCGACAAAAGTTAAGGCTACAACAGTCGTTCCTAGCAAACTAATGGCAAAAGGACGCAACCAAGCGGGTAAAGGAAGATTTTGGGCGATCGCTTTTGTTTGACTGTGGAATTTACTAGCAATGGTTTGGATGTGATTTCTCCCCGGTGCAACCACCATCGTTCGCATTTTGGTGATGTGGGGGTTGGGGGTCATCTGAGAGGAAACAGAAGCATTTAAATCCTTTAAAACTTGTTCTGCAGTTTGATAGCGATCGCTTGGTTTATAGGCGAGCATTTTTTTTAAGATTGCTTGCACGGAAGCGCTAGCTTTGATTTCCTTTCCCCAACGCCAACTTCCTTGATAGGAGTCGTATAGTTGTTGTGGTTCCTTACCCGTAAGCAATACAAGCGCCGTTACAGCTAAAGAGTACAGATCGCTACTAGGGAAAGCTTGTCCCTGACGCAGTTGCTCTTCTGGAGCATAACCTTTTTTACCCAATAAAGTGACAATTCCACCTAATTTCGTTGCCCAAAAACCTGCAGAAGCTGGTAGTTGCTTAACACCGCCAAAATCGATTAGTACTGGTAAATTATCGGCACGTCGCCAGATGATGTTATCAGGAGAGATGTCGCGGTGAACCACGTTTTGAGAATGGATATAAGACAAAACAGGTAAAATTTTTTGCAGCAGTGCTATTACCTCTTGCTCGCTAAAGCTTTGTCCTTGGGAAAGACGTCGTTCTAGCAATTCGAAATAGTTGTCACCTTCCACATAATCTTGCACCAAAAAGAAAAAATCTTTAATACCGATTTTGGCTTGCACTGAAGCGTGAAAGCGTGGAATTTGGGGATGCTGGAGTTTTTTGAGGACACTTGCTTCTCGCTCAAACAACTCTTTTGCTTTTTTTAAGTCCTGCTTTTGTTCTACCTGAGGTGCAAATTCCTTCAGCACGCATTTTTGATGCGATTTGATATCTTCTACTAGATAAGTGCGTCCAAAACCTCCTTGTCCCAGCAGTCTGATGATACGATAGCGTTGAGCAATTATTTCTCCTTGATGAACGGGTAAAGATTCACCACACTGGTTACAAAAGCGATTGCTCCCTGGATTGGCGTGTTTTTTACTGCAATAGACTTGCATGGTGCTGAAGGAAACAGAAAGTATTTTTTAAATAGCTACAATTTTGTCAGCCGTAATTACAGAAATTTAACTTTATTCTTTCACAACAACAGGCTAGGAAAACTGATAATTAGGGATGGTAAGAAAGATTAGTCTTCCGTACCCAATGCCAGTATGCTAATTTTTGTACTCCCAAGTTTATGAAGTTTGAATCGCAACGACAACGTGCAGTTAATGCATTTACAACTTTTTTAAACACCTCCTTAGACGAGCTATTGCAAGAACATCTGCAAACCCCAGCAGAAGCAGCAGTTTTGTTATTATTTCGTGATGTTGTTAATAGTGTACCTGCATACAAAAATTTTGTAGCAGAACATGCGATCGCTTTGGATGCGATCCAAAAGTTTGAGGATTTTCAGACATTACCGCTGCTCACTAAGGAAAACTACTTACTGCGTTACCCACTGGCAAGTTTGTGTCGTTACGGACAATTGGAAAAGTGTGACACGATCGCTGTTTCTTCTGGTTCCACGGGAAAACCAACATTTTGGCCCCGTTTTTTTACAGACGAATTGCACATTACAACACGCTTCGAGCAGATATTTTACGATAGCTTTGCTGCCGACACCAGACGTACCCTCGCTGTTATTTGCTTCACCTTGGGAACTTGGGTAGGAGGAATATTCACCACAAATTGCTGTCGCTATCTTGCTAGCAAAGGTTATCCCGTGACTGTTATCACTCCAGGTAACAACAAACAAGAAATTCTCCGTATAGTACGGGAACTCGGTACAGCTTTTGACCAAGTTGTCTTGCTAGGATATCCCCCATTTCTTAAAGATGTAATTGATACAGGTATCACAACAGGTATAGAATGGCAGCGGTATCAAATAAAACTGGTAACGGCGGGAGAAGTTTTTAGCGAAGAGTGGCGAACTCTTATTGGTGAAAGAGTAGGTTTCCAACACCCTTGTTTTGACAGTGCGTCTCTCTACGGTACAGCAGATGCTGGCGTGTTGGGAAATGAAACCGCGCTAAGCATCTGCATTCGTCGTTTTTTGGCAGCTCATCCAGATGCAGCACGGACTTTATTTGGAGAATCCCGTTTACCCACCCTCCTGCAATACGATCCCCTTAGCCGCTTTTTTGAAGTTAAAGAAAACACATTGATATTTTCTGGAGATAATGGTATTCCCTTAGTACGCTATAACATTTTAGATACTGGCGGAATAATTTCCTACGATGCCATGCTGCAATTTTTAGCACAATGGGGTTTCGATCCCCTTGCAGAATTACGCAGCTACAGTAACAGAGGAATTCGCCAGTTACCTTTTGTTTTCGTTTTCGGACGTTCTCATTTTACAGTTTCTTATTTTGGTGCCAATATCTATCCAGAAAATATCAGCGTTGGATTAGAACAACCCGAAATTAGAGATTGGGTGACCGGAAAGTTCGTAATGCAAGTCAAAGAAGATGCAGATCGAAATAAATTTTTATCTATAGTTGTGGAATTAGCACCGAAACAAGAAGCTAGCGAAGACAAAAGACAAGCTATAGCATCTTCAATACTCAGTCAATTGTTACGTCTTAACAGTGAATTTGCTCACTATGTTCCCTCTCAATACCAAACACCATTAGTATTTTTAGCTCCCACTGGCGATCCAGAATATTTTCCCGTCGGAGTAAAACACCGCTATACGCGTCAGTAAAAAGTACGACTACAAATTCCTCTAGCTTAATGAGGCCGTTTCTGCTTGCTGTGATTTGCTGTTGAATGCGTGGGGTAAAACCGCAAGTACCAGTTAATACATGTGAGTTTTATTTGTCAACACTGCTGGCGGGTACTTTTGCAACACCTGCTTCAAATATTGTCCGGTGTAAGACTGAGGATTTTCTGCTACCTCTTCCGGCGTACCTACGGCGATTACTTCTCCACCTTTATCGCCACCTTCTGGTCCCAAATCTATTACCCAATCAGCACAGCGAATCACATCTAAATTGTGTTCGATTACCAAAACAGAATTGCCTTTATCTACCAATCTTTGCAGTATATCTAGCAATTTATGAACATCATAAAAAGATAAACCTGTTGTGGGTTCATCAATTAAATAAAGAGTTTTTCCTGTGGCGCGGCGAGATAATTCTGTGGCTAGTTTTACTCGCTGTGCTTCTCCACCAGATAGGGTGGTTGCGGGTTGTCCCAAGTGAATGTAACCCAACCCGACATCTACTAAAGTTTGCAAACGAGTAACGGCTTTGGGAATATGTTGGAACAATTCCAAAGCTTCCTCAACAGTCATGTTGAGAACATCAGCGATCGATTTACCTTTATATTTCACCTGCAAAGTTTCGCGGTTATATCTTGCACCTTTACAGACTTCGCACTGTACGTAAACGTTGGGGAGAAAATTCATTTCAATAACATTTACTCCTTGTCCGCTACAGGCTTCGCAGCGTCCGCCTTTGACGTTGAAAGAAAATTGTCCGGGTTTGTAACCCCTGGCTTTTGCTTCAATGGTTGTAGAAAATACATCGCGAATGACGTCGAAAACACCTGTGTAGGTTGCTGGGTTTGAGCGGGGTGTCCTACCGATGGGGGATTGATCGATGACAATTGCTTTATCGATGGCATTTAGTCCTTTAATTCCATCTATTTCTTTAGGAAAAGGAACCTTTTTAAAAAGGTGGTGTTGCAGTGCTGGATAAAGTAATTCATTAATGAGGGTAGATTTACCGGAACCAGAAACACCGGTGACAGCGACAAGTTTGCCTAGGGGTATTTCTACATCTATATTCTTCAAATTATTGCGACGGGCATTTTTAATAATTAAACTCAAGCCATTTCCTTCTCTTCTGCTTGCGGGAGTTGGAATGACACGTTTTCCGGATAGGTATGCACCTGTTAGGGATGCTTCAGCTTCTAGTAAAGCTTGCAAATCTCCTTGAGCGATGATATTTCCGCCGTGAATACCTGCACCGGGGCCAATATCAACTATATGATCGGCAGCGCGAATGGTTTCTTCATCGTGCTCGACTACAATTAAGGTATTGCCGAGATCGCGCAGCTTAATTAAAGTTTGAAGCAAGCGTCCGTTATCTCGTTGGTGCAATCCAATACTTGGTTCGTCTAAAACGTATAGAACTCCAGTCAAACCAGAGCCAATTTGGGTTGCAAGGCGAATGCGCTGTGCTTCACCGCCTGAAAGCGTCATCGCCGGACGATTTAGGGTCAAATAGTCTAATCCTACATCTAATAAAAATTGCAGTCTTGTTTTGATCTCTCTTAGAACTAAATCAGCAATTTGATAAGCGCGATCGCTTAACTTTAAATTATCGATTCTTGCGCGGCATTCGGCGATGGATACTGCTGTTAAATCTAAAATTCGATACTGTCCCAATCGTACCGCCAAGGCTTCTGGTTTTAATCTTTTTCCATCGCATACCGGACAGGGTTGGTCGATCAGGTACTGCTCTAACTTTTGCTTGATCGGTTCTGAACCACCTTCGTATTGCCTTTGTAAAATTGGGATTACTCCTTGAAACTGTCTTTGTGTTCTTTGGGGGTTTGTATTTGCTTTTTCTTGTTCTCCGTGCAAAATCAGTTCCTGCTGCTTTGTTGTTAGTTGATTCCAAGGTGTCTGCAATTCAAATCCATAAGCTTGTCCCAAATTGTAAAGTAATTCTAAATAATACGAATTCTCCTTTTCTGACCAAGGGGCGATCGCTGCATACACGGGTGCTTGAGGATCGGGTACTATCAGTTCTACAGAAAATCTTCTCAAAGAGCCGATTCCGTGACAGTGGGGACAAGCACCGTAAGGAGAATTAAACGAGAACAATCGCGGCGATAACTCTTCCATCACTGCACCGTGTTCCGGACAAGCAAAATTTTCAGAAAATATTAATTCTTGTTCTTGAGCAGTTGATTGGTTGCTGTCTGGGGTTGGTGTCAATGAAACTACTGCTATTCCTTCCGATAACTGCAAGCAAGTGGCGAGGGAATCGAACAAGCGTTCTTGAATTCCGTCTTTTTTGACCAGACGGTCTACAATTACTTCAATCGTGTGGTTAACATTTTTATCTAACTCAATGGCGTCTGATAGTTCCCGCACCTCTCCATCGATACGGGCGCGGACAAAGCCACCAGCAGCGAGACTGGATAATAGTTTTTTATGAGTTCCTTTTTTGCCTCTCACCACGGGTGCGAGAATTTGAAAGCGGGTACGATCGCCAAGTTCCATGATGCGATCTACCATTTCATCGATGGTTTGTGGAGAAATGCAGCGATCGCAAATAGGACAGTGGGGTTCGCCTGCTCGTCCGAACAGCAAGCGCAGATAGTCGTAAATTTCGGTTACTGTTCCTACCGTAGAACGGGGATTGTGGGAAGTTGACTTTTGGTCAATGGAAATTGCTGGACTCAACCCTTCTATCGAGTCTACATCTGGTTTGTCCATTTGACCTAAAAATTGTCGTGCGTAAGCACTGAGAGATTCTACATAGCGGCGCTGTCCCTCAGCAAAGATAGTATCAAAAGCTAAAGAAGACTTACCAGAGCCAGAAACACCCGTGAACACAATCAGGCGATCGCGCGGTAAATCTAAGTTAATGTTTTTGAGGTTATGCTGTCTTGCTCCGCGAATGCGAATTGTATTTTGGTTGTTGTGATGGCAAGAGGAAAAATGGCCATTTCTAGATGCAGCTAACTTAGTTTCTGACATATTGGCAAGCTTATTCTTGTAAGGCAGCGCGCCACAGTCCTTAATCATACTATTCTTGTTTTGGTAGAACAACAGTACTGTTATAGGTGTTAATTGCACAGCTAGCCGAGCTGAGATTGGGTTGGGGGGAGCGATCGCTTTTGGTGGCAATTTTTGTCCGAGTTTGGTCTGATTTACTTATTCCTGGCGATCGCTTCCACAACCGCACTGTGAAGATTTTCAAATTTTAGTAAATCTTGATAGTAGTAAAATTACGGAAATAACTGCGGCGTTATTCTGATAAACAAATCACATTTATCGGAATAAGTTTATGGGAATAGCAGTGGTAATAGTAACGCTGTTAACTTTATTTGTTAGTATAGCCTCACCTGGAAACACAAACAAACCGACGCCAAAAAAACAAAGTACGCAAACAACTGCCATATCCGTTCCCGAACCGATGACCGTTGCTGGTACAGTAGTTGCTGGTGCGATCGGTTTGTCGGTGAAACTCAAACAAAAATCTCGCCAATAGACCGCTAAAAAACAGGATGGACTGAGGATACACCAAGACCGTCAATATCCAAAGCCAAGGTTTTCTAGAAACTTGCTAACCACTTTAAAATTTCAGTATTAACTACCTGCGGTACTTCGTCGTGGGGACAATGTCCAGCATTGGGAATAGGAACAATTTTGAGATTTTCTTTTGCTTGATAAGCATCTTCGTAAATCTTTGCTCCTGCAATGGGTGTCCAAGGATCGTCAGCACCCCAAATTAGCAATAAAGGACATTGAACTTTAGGCAGTATTTCCGCAGGAGTGGGACCCGGAGCTGCTGTGAGAATAGATGCGAACACTTTTTGTGCTCCCGGATCGCACGAGGGAGTATAAAGCATATCTATTAATTCATCTGTTACAGCTTGACGGTGGCGATAAATTTGATAGAGAGTGCGGCGAATCTGATGCTTTTGGCGAATGCGGTTGAAAATGAAAGTCCCGGTGAGGGGATGACTAACTAGCTTGTTAAAAGCTTTCATTACCAATCGCAGCGACAAGTTCAATTCCTGCGGACGATGGTTTAATCCTCCCGCAGGATTAATCAACACTGCACCGGCAGCAATTTCTGGATAGTCTGCTGCTACAATCAAGCTTAAAAGAGCGCCAATAGAGTTACCTATAAATATTGCAGGTTCACAGACGTGTTCTGAAAAGAAATCTTTCAGCAATTCTACCCACACGTGTACACTGTAATCAATCGGTGCCTTCTCAGAACCACCAAAACCTAAAAGGTCGAGAGCAAATACGCGATAGCCAGCATCAGCTAAGACAGGGATATTTTTTCGCCAGTGTCCGATACAAGCGCCAAAACCATGTACTAAAACCAAAGGTTTGCCAGTACCGGTGACGGCGTACTGAATTTTGTAGCCTCGCCAAGTCCAAAAAAGTTTTGCAAACGTATCTGGTGTTGGTAACTGTTGGTTAGTTGTAGTCATTATTAAGTTTAGTAAAGCACTTATTTACATGGTAAACAGATACAACGAGCGATCGCTGCAAATATTCTCAAAAAACAAATAAGTATTATATTTTACATATTAAATCAACATAATTACTTAAAAAATGGCGATCTTTCTAGATGTTAAGCTTTAGTTAAGTATTAAAAATTATGTTATTAGCATCCGTACTGCGGGATTAATTAAGTAGGAGTGAATCCAAACCTGTTTAATTTTTAGCCAGGGGAAAAATTGTGATATGAAATACAAAAATCCCAGAAACCTTGCCTGTCTAAGTCAAGTAGTTTTGACTGCTGTTTGCGTGACAGTAATGTCGCCAATTACTTCTGCGTTAGCAGAATACAAACTCACCAATCACCCAAGTCAACCGCTGTTACTAGCGGATAATGAAAACAACGATACACAAGCAGCAGTAGCAGTATTGCCAGAGTCGGTCAAAAATGCCATTTGGCAAGATATTCTAGAGCGCACAAATATAGAAACTTCTGCATTGCGCATTGTGAAAGCAGAAAGAGTTACTTGGCCAAATAGCTGTTTGGGTTTAAAAGGAAATGAGATTTGCTCTGCAGCTTTAGTACCTGGTTGGCAAGTTGTGGTTGCTTCTCAAAGCCAAATGTGGGTATATCGCACCGATAGCGATGGAATGCTAGCCAAGTTGGATGAACAATCAACCCAAATAGTCAACGCAACGATGGCAAAAGTACAATCTGCAACTCGGCTAAGTAGCAGTCGCACGGTGATGCAGCGCCAAACTGTAACTGTACAACAGCGCAGCACCTACAGAAGAAGTGCTGTTGGTGCTGCAAGGATAGAGCGGACTACCCAGATGAGTGGGGCTGATGGTATGGTAGCAATCGGTAAAAAACCTGGTTTTACCCTTGCTATCTTGCAACCATCCGGCGGCATTTCAGAAGTAATTACTCGTATTTCTGTGAAGGCGAAGCGTGGCCAGGGCTATCTGAAAGAAAGGTTTTTGGGAGATTAAAAATACAAGATCAAACACAAAGCAAAATTTATCAAAGGTTTAAAAGCGGGCGATCGCATTGTTGTGCGCTTGTACGATTTGCAAAACCGCTTTATTGGTTACAGTGAATTTGAATGCCTGTCGGGAAATACGATAGTTAACTTAATTTTGCCGGCAAATGCTGCAGAATATAAAGTCATTCGCACAGTTTATGGTCTTGATACCAACTTAGATGGCCGTATTGACTCGGGTGCTACTACCTACGACTACTTTACTCAAGTTAACGGTCAGCGCGTTACCTTCCTTTCGAGTAGTGTTCTTCGAGAAATTAAATTCAGCCAATTTCAAGTGCAAGGTTTACCAGCAGTAGCTGCAAGCAGTGTTTATCCTACCTCCTTTACTAAAGGAGAGTTTTCCCTAATCGATCGCTCTATCAGCATTAACAGCACCGATCTTGCACCAGCTTTGCAAGCTAGTCCCGGTAGTTTGGTATCAATAACTGAAATTAACGATGACGATAGCTCTACCTACGATGTCGGTCAATTAATGATGAATTATCGAGAAGTAGGTGTAGCTCGGGATATCAGGGTGAAATTTTCCGACGTGTATGACAATCACTGGGCTAAAGATTTTATTGCTGAATTGGCAGCATTACAAATTATTGAAGGTTTTCCCGATGGAAGTTTCCGTCCTGACGAGCAACTAACTCGTGCTCAATTTGCGGCTATGATCGCTCAGGCCTTTAAGAAAATAAAAGTACGTCCGGCAATGGCATTTAGGGATGTTTCTACAGCTTTTTGGGCTTACAATGCCATTCAACAGGCTTATCAAATGGGCTTTTTCAAAACTTTTAGCAATGAGTTTCGTCCCAACGCCAGTATGTCTCGCTTGGAAGTATTGCTCGGCTTTGCTGAGGGACTAGATTACAATGTTAGTGGTTCCCCAGACGCGATTTTAGCAGCGTATACCGATGCCGGGATGATTCGCAATGATGTCCGCAATGCGATCGCTGCGCTCACAGAACGAGGAATTGTTGTCAACTATCCCGATGTAGAAACACTCAATCCGGAAAAAGTTGCAACCAGAGCTGAAGTTTGTGCTTTATTGTATAAAGCCTTGGTCAGCATGGGCGAAGTTCCGGATATCTTCTCCCAGTACGCTGTCAGACAGACGCAACAAGCACAGTTTCATCAAAGCTCGCAAATAGAAGAGTCTAATTCTACACAAGTAGAAAGGGCAAGGATTCGTCGCCATTGTAACCAAGGTATCGGTAACGGTGCAGAAGGTTGCGATCCTGGTAATTCTCATCCCCACGGCGGTAGTAACGATGAAGGAGGACGTACCCCGGGGGGTAAAAGATAATATCTAATTGAATTTTGTTAGGGTGGGTAATTCCACCCTGAGCTCGAGCAGCTACATCCAAACACCACATTATTACTAATTACATCTGCAAATTTCCAAACAGAAGTTTTACATTAATTTATGTTTGCCTGCTTTGAGCTTCAAAATGGACTTACCGCTGGTTTATCATCCAGATTACACCGTTTCCTTGCCCCAAGGGCATCGCTTTCCCATGCCCAAATTTCGAAAACTTTACGAACTGCTGTTAGCTGAAGAAGTCGCTTATTCTCATCAATTTCATACTCCCCAACTTCTCCAAGCAGAGTTAATAGAGTTAGTTCACACTCCCCAGTACGTGCAAGCATATTGCCAAGGAACCCTCGACCCCAAAGCACAGCGGCGGATTGGTTTACCTTGGAGTCCGGCGTTAGTAAACCGCACCCGTGTAGCAGTGGGTGGTACGATACTCACAGCCCAACTAGCACTCAATTGTGGCTTAGCTTGCAACACAGCTGGCGGTACGCATCATGCTTTTCCCAATTATGGTTCTGGCTTTTGTATTTTCAACGATATCGCTATTGCCTGTCGTGTCTTGCAAAAACTCGGATTAGTTGAAAAAATTCTTATAGTAGATTTGGATGTTCATCAAGGGGACGGCACTGCTTTTATTTTCCAAGATGACAGCAGTGTTTTTACCTTTTCTATGCACTGCGAAGTAAATTTTCCCAGTACCAAACAACAAAGTGATTTAGATGTTGCTCTTCCTGTGGGGATGGAAGATGATGCCTATTTACAAATTTTGGCAAATTACCTCCCTGATTTGTTGGCTGCTGTCAGGCCAGATTTAGTTTTCTACGACGCAGGTGTCGATCCTCACATCAGCGATCGCCTGGGGAAATTAGCTCTTACCGATACTGGCATTTATCGCCGGGAAATGCAAGTTCTCAGTACCTGCGTAGCAGCTGGCTTTCCTGTCGCCTGCGTTATTGGTGGTGGTTATGCTGATGACCTTGATGCCCTAGTTTACCGTCACTCTCTTCTCCACCGAGCCGCTAGCGAAATTTATCGACAGTTTCGATTGTGAAGCAGAAAGTCGTCTCCTACCCTACGGAAAGCTGCTGCGCCTCTACGATACAATTTAGAAATGAGGAGAGCCAAGGAGAAATTAACAAAGTGCTGTTGAAAGGTTTTGAGATAGAAATGTATACTGGCACGCCTAACGGTGATATTGTTGGTCTCTCCGACAAAATTACTGCGTCTTTAGATGGGTACGTGCGGGAACCAGATAGCAGAAACGTGGAATACACAACCGCACCCATGAGCAGCTACGAAGACTTGTTGTGTGCTTTGTTGCGTCCCCGTCTGAAATTACGGGAATATCTCAAACACTTAGGCAATTATACCTTGATTCCAGGCAGTACCTTGTCTTTGGGAGGAAGCGATCGCTTTTTTCGCTCCGATCCTACAAATCCCTATCATGACTTTATAGAGCGAACCTACGGCACTAGGGTAGTTACTGCCAGCGTTCATATCAATGTTGGCATCAGTGACCCGGAATTATTAATGCGGGCGTGCAGGTTGATACGAGTAGAAGCACCATTATTTCTGGCTTTGAGTGCCTCTTCCCCTTTTTTGGATGGAAAAGCAACCGGCTACCATTCTACCCGCTGGCACATTTTCCCCCACACGCCTGCTAGTGTTCCCTTATTTGTTAGCCACGCCCATCATATTGAGTGGGTGGAACAACAACTAGCAGCAGGAACAATGCAAAACGTGCGCCATTTGTGGAGTTCGGTGCGACCAAACGGCGATCGCCGTCCTTACGACCTCAATCGCCTGGAATTGCGAATTTGCGATTTAGTCACAGATCCTGTGGCTTTGTTAGCAATTACCGCCTTGCTAGAAGCCCGTATTTTGCAATTAATAGAAAGTCCCGAGCTCGATCCGTTAACTCAAAGTACTTTCTGCGCCGAGGAACTCATCGCTCTCACCACAGCTAACGAAATTGCAGCCGCTACCTCTAGCCTTGATTCCCAGTTAATACACTGGCAAGATGGCAGAAAGATCTTGGCCCGAGACTGGATAGACGAACTGTATCAGCAAGTTTGGCCGCTAGCCAAGCGCTACGGTTTCAACTGCTTTCTTTCCCCTTTACAAAAAATTCTCTGTGAAGGCAATGAAGCTCAACAATGGCTGCAACTACATGCAGTTGGTTTCAGCGTTCGCGATACCATTATTCAAGCTATTAGTGCTGTTCAAAAGCGAGAAGTAGAACTAGAAGAAAAGTTGTGCTCTTCTTTAGTAGCATAGTCCATCTTAACTATCATAACTTAATTTGTAAAACCGAAAGTATTTTTACTCTCTCTCTTGTGGGAGAGAATAATCTAATTTGTTTTAAATTTCTAATAGATTGTGGTAATTTAGTAGTTATTAAAAAAAACTATAGCAACCTCCTGACTGGAAGAGAAGGTTGAAACAATTTATACATTCATTGTCAAGAGACGGTAAAGTGGCTGCAAATGCCTCAAGTAGTTTTAATCCATCCCCAAATACCCCCCAATACAGGTAATATAGCTCGTACCTGCGCTGCCACAGGTACAGAATTACATTTGGTGGGTCCGCTGGGATTTGAAATCAGCGATCGCTATCTCAAAAGAGCTGGCTTGGATTACTGGCCTTACGTGAAGCTGCACTATCACCAAAATTTAGAAGCTTTTAAAACCCTACATCAGCAACGCGGAGGAAGATGGTTGGGATTTAGCGTCAACGGTAGTTTTAACTATACAAACTTCGAATTTCAAGACAGTGACTGGTTGTTATTTGGTAGCGAAACCACAGGTTTGCCCTCAGCCGTTCTGTCTGCTTGCGATGCAACCCTTTATATTCCCATGAGCCAACCTCAGGTGCGCAGCCTAAATCTCTCTGTCAGTGTTGCAGTGGGCTTGTTTGAAGCTTATCGTCAATTAGGCAACCTCCAAAAAGCGCTTAATTAAGCATATTCACTAATTTTTTTATTTTTTTTGTTTTATTTATTACTAGAAAACACGTAAGAGATGATTAAAATTCTTGTTAAGAACCACACGTAATTTAAAAATTTTTGGCAAAATGTAGTTAAAAATACTTAGAATACTGGCGAGATAGTATAAGAAATTTGTATATAAGAAATTAGGTTAAGGGTACAACAAACGATAGATTTTCTTGAATTGGATTTTTCCCCAAAAGGGAACAAAAAACTTGAAATTTTGTCAGATCAAGCATTTGGAGAAGGTACAGGCTGTTGGCTAGGTCTTAGGAGTACAAAAGTGCCTGAAAGTTTGTACGGTTGTCTTTTGGGGAATAATCAACTTAAAGTCTCCTGTTGGGAAGGCGGACCAGGCAAAAAATCCTTAAGCAGAGCAAACAAAGGTAAAGCCATCCAAGAAATTCCTCCTTGCCACAGAAGTATTTACGGGCTAAAAAAAACAGGTGAGGCATGTTCCTCAACTTTGTTTTTTGCAGCGGAACTTAAGTCTAACAAACAACTGACCAGAGATTGTTGAAGGTTGTGAGGATCGACAAGACAAGTGAAGGGTAAAAATTAATTTTTACCAAATTTAAAAAAATTAAACTTGTCTAAATCAGAGAAGCAAGTTAATCTTGCCTAAGTATCTCTGAAAAGTGTGATCTAGATCTACAGTTGCATACGATCCAGATCATCAGTGACTAGTACCCGACCAAAATGATCGAGGTCAGTTAAGCGCTAGTGTTCATAGGAGGTCGTCTTTGAAACGAGCATTGAAAAACAAAAAAAAGGCTGTGCTAAAAAACACCCAAAGCAAGGATGTCTCGGTGGAACAGCACAACGCAGTTAATCCACGAATTCACCATCGGGTACCAACAAAAGCTGCCATGATTGGTCTGGCAATTTCCATGGGAGCAACCAGCCTTTTGGTGACTCGACAAAGCGATCGAGCCCTTGCAGCAGAACCCGTAGGTAACCAAAATACAACCTCAACAATTCCTGCTGCTGCTGACACAGACCAGTTGAAATTAGCTCCCACCCACTATTGGCATGCCAAAGCTGTTTCTACAACAAGCCAGCCAGAAAATCCTGTCTTGATGGAACCAACAGCAACTTCACAAGTACCTGGGTTTGGAGGACAATGGCAGCCTGTACGAGCTACAATACCTGTACCAGTACCGAGCACTCCTCCATTAGTCAACAAATACAGCATTTCCTCAGCAACTACCAACCTACAAAAAGTCACAAAGCAGGAAGAAAAGGAGCCAAGATTTGCCAAAAACGACACCACTGCTGAGAATCAGACTACATTTACACCAGTTTCGTCTCAATCTCTAAATACAACCAACACTGTTAGCAGTGAAGTTAAAGCTCAACTTAAAGCACAACAGGAATACGCTCTCAACCGTTTACAGGAAAAATCCGATCGCTTAAGAGCTAGTTTGTTAGAATTGCGCTCTCGCAAAGTTCAAGGATTGTCACAAATTACTGAAAATACATCTTTTTTACAGAAAGTAGCTGAAGAAAGCCCGCAAGTAACTGCAACTAGCAGTCTGACACAGCAGTCAGAAAAACAAACTGATAGCAGCAAAGCCAACTTGATTTCTAGGCTAAAAGGAAAAACAACAGCCAAGGAATCTACCTCAGTAACAGTACCAACGACAGCAGTTGCGCCGACAACGCCTGTAACCCAGCAGACAGCAGTTGCACCGACAACGCCTGTAACTCAGTCGACAGCAGTTGCACCGACAACGCCTGTAACTCAACCCACGCTGGCTGTACCAGCGTCTGCAGAAAACTCAACCACAATCGATTACCGGGTTAAGCCAGGCGACACGCTAGCAGCGATCGCAAGAGCATACGGTACTTCCATCTCAGAATTAGTTAAAGTCAATCGTCTTGCCAATCCCAACCAACTGCAAATCGCACAAAAGTTGGTAATTCCCACAGCCAAAGTAAGCAGTACTTCTAACTCCTTACCTGCAGCAAGTGATTCTCCAGTTGCCAACTTAAGCAATACTACCAAAATTAACAATAACAACAGTAACGATTTAGCCATTGCTAGTAAGAGCATTTCTCTAGTTAACACCTCACTGCAGACAAATAACCAGACTACAGTCAACACAAAGCAAACTTCCATAAACTGGGTAGTTGCCAGCAACACCAACAGCACAGAAGGTATAGGTGGTGATAGTCCAATACCCAAAGCAGTTATCGAAACACACCTGGCCAAGCAACAGAATAATATTATTAAAACAAAAACGACCAACAACAATCAAAGTCTGCGCAGCTTACAAGAGGAAATAGAAAAATTGCGGGCAAAATACCGTGCCCAACAATCTGGGAATCCTGTGGTGGTGGAAAAGACCAACAACAATAGTAATGTGGCAATTCCAATTACTGTCCCGGAACCAGCCAAAGTACCTGTACCAACTCCGGTTAGCGACCCGAAGCCAATGGCAGTGCCAATTCCCGTTCCTCAACCACTCACCTCTAGATACACTAATCAACCTGTCAAACCAAATTTCCGCGCTACCCGACCGAAAAACGAACCAGTTAATCCTGAGTTCCAGGTTAACCGAAATACTAAGGTGGCAACACCACCCATGGATATAGATACCTCTCAATCTTTTGGTATCAAACGAGGAAGCCAAGTTTCTCCAGAATTACCACCGTTAGCGGCAGTTGACACGTATTTGCCCAAACCAATCGAGGAAATTACACCGACATCCACAGGTTACATTTGGCCGGCTAAAGGTGTTCTCACCTCAGGATTTGGCATGCGCTGGGGACGAATGCACAAAGGTATCGATATCGCTAACGGAACTGGTACGCCAATTTATGCATCAGCTGACGGTGTTGTAGAAAAAGCAGGATGGAATTCAGGTGGCTATGGTAACCTTGTGGATATTCGCCATCCTGATGGCAGCCTGACTCGCTACGCTCACAACAGCAAAATCCTAGTACGACCCGGCCAGTTCGTGCATCAAGGTGATACCATTGCTTTGATGGGTAGTACGGGCTTTAGTACCGGTCCCCACAGCCATTTTGAAATCCACCCCCCGGGTAAGGGAGCAGTGAACCCAATAGCTTTCTTACCACAGCAGGCGCGCTTGTAATTTGTCACTACCTGCTACGAAATGGTTCCTTTGCTTCTGAGGGAGATAAACTCCCTCTTTTGTTTTTCTCAATTCCTCGTCGCTAGTAGTTTACTATAATCAAACTTGTATGTTATATTTAAAAATTAGTGAGAAAAGTTCGGCTCAGTAGCTCAGTCGGTTAGAGCGGGGGACTCATAAGCCCTAGGTCGTGTGTTCGAATCACACCTGAGCCAGAAAAATAAAAGTTGCTAATATAATAAACCAAAAATAACACCCCACCCTGCAATGGATGGAGTACTAGCAACCCAAATTCAAGCATTTTACCGGCGACTGCTAGCAATTTTCTTTTCTAAAACAGCAATTCGCTCTCGTGCTCCCGGGTGATCGCTTAAAAATGTTGGTACAGAGGGCTGGTTAAGCAATTTTCTTAAGAAAGCAGGCATGGCCTTGGGATCGTACCCTGCTCGTGTTATGTACTCTAACCCCTTTGCATCGGCATTAAATTCAGCTTCACGACTGTTGGGTAAATCGACAGCAACTTTGTAAGCTAGGGCTGCTAACTGACTGCGACTTAAGCCAGCAAGTGAAACTACACCTTGAACAAGTTGCGTTTGTCTGAGTTTGTTAACTAAGTCATTATTACAAATATGACCGATTTCATGTCCTAATACGGCAGCAAGCTGGTCTTCATTATCCACCGCTTGTAATAAACCCGTATTTACGTAGACATAACCTCCTGTAGTCGAAAAGGCATTAATACTTTTATCTTGAACTACATAGAATTTAAAAGGAATTTGAGAACAATCGCTGGCTGAGGCTACCCGCTGACCCACCCTAGTTACGTAAGCATTGCTGCTGACTTTGTAGTGATTGCGCACTTGCTCGTCTATCTCGCGACCTAAGGCAATCTTATCTTTTGTTGACAAATTATAAAGCTCGAAATAACGAATCCCGGGAATGATTAAGTCTTGCAATGGGATAGCACTAGCTGGTCTGGGAGCAGATACTCCTACGCTGATAGCTATTCCCACACCAAGAGTAAAAGAAAGAGTTTTATTTAATTTCTGAGGGAAACGGAAATTCATGATATTCAAAGTTAAAAGAAACACTAATAAAGTAATGGCGATTTTCGCAGCAATTAAAATGCCCCATCTCCTCTATATTTCTTATTTCTACCCTCTTGGTTGTTCGTCCCCTACAATGAGCGTTTCCCCATCGTTAAAATCAATTATCCAAATTCTTGCTTTCCTTCTTATTATAAGATAAGTTTCTGTGTCAGGATTATTCAATACCAAAGCTTCATTCTCGGGATGGAGTTTTAGCTAAAGCTTAGGTGATCGTCAAGATAAAAAATGAATATTTACGGTTGCTAGTTGAGATAAAATTAGCTAAATACAGACTGCAATAGAAAATTTTTATATCCCAAGTAGAAGACTTTTAAACCAAGATATCTGTAGTTATTTTTGCTAAAGTGGTGTCACCCAATAGCTGGCTCCCCTGACAACTTTATTTTGCAATCCTAACTCAGCCAATTTATCAAGGGGTTCACCCAGGTAAGTCCAATGAGGTATGTCGTCTTCTACAGTCTGAAACCAGCCATTTTGATATAAAGCCTGTTTTTGTTTTGCGTTTGTTACCTGTAAATCAATGGCCAATCCCCAAAGATGTTGTGATGCTCCTGGAGGTGCTACTATGCCAAGAATTTTTGTTTCCTTTCCTTCTTTGATTTTTTCCAAAGTTTTATTATGAGCGTATTTTCTCCAGAATCTTAAATTAGTAGCAAAATCGCGAGTACAATCACTAGCACCGTAACCAGATTTCAAAGCGATCGCCACTTGTGCTTTAGCCCGATTGAAAGCATTTGCTGCTGCTTTTTGTAAATAACAGTCATTAGTATTATTTACTTTCCCCATTGTTAGGGTAGCTTGAAAAGCTTTTACTTCCTTGTCGTCAGCAAAAACAATCTTTGGTGGTAGCTTAATTTCTGGATTGGGATTGATGAAGGCAGCACCGTATGCACGCAGTAAAATGTATTCGTAATTGCCTGCAGGTGGCACGATTGGTAACTTGCTTTGAATTGCTGCCAGAAAACGCTCTTTGGCAGACAAATTCAAGTTGGCAGTGAGTGAGGAGATATTCAACTTGGTTAGATTTGTGCAAAATCCGACTAGATGTTCGGGCTTAACTGCAGAACCAGCAATCCAGCAATTTTTCATTGGCTGGCGATCTTGGCTTTGGAGATAGCGGGGATTTCCAGTACTTGCTACTAAAGTAAAAACAATCAAGGCAACAAGAGCAAGGAAAATACTTTTTTTTCTGATTAATTTCACAAGCAATAAAATTAAAAATAAATTTAGATAAGCCTATTATAAACATCGAGATCAAAGTTGTTAATAATTGATAATTATTTAGGGAAGATTAGACAATTATTACTCAGCAAAAATTATCAAATTACTATACCGATTCATTGTGCAAGGATATCTATCGGTTAAGATTGATAATACCTATTAATTTGCTGTTCTCTTTTTATGACCATGCACAAGTCTGTTATCTTTCAGGATGCCTTTGATGTCATCGTTGTTGGTGCAGGTCACTCCGGCTGTGAAGCAGCCCTTGCTAGCGCACGCCTTGGTTGTCGCACCCTGCTGCTGACACTGAATTTGGATAAAATTGCTTGGCAACCTTGCAATCCAGCAGTGGGTGGTCCCGCTAAATCTCAACTGACCCATGAGGTAGATGCACTAGGTGGAGAAATTGGTAAGATGGCGGACCGCACCTACCTACAAAAGCGAGTTCTCAACTCTTCCCGAGGACCTGCGGTTTGGGCTTTACGAGCTCAAACTGATAAGCGGGAATATGCAGCGGTAATGAAAAGTATTGTTGAAAATCAAGAAAATTTGATCCTTCGCGAAGGTATGGTTACAGACTTGGTGTTGGGTGCTAACGACGAAGTCGTCGGCGTCCAGACCTACTTTGGCGTAGCGTTTCAGTGTAAAGCTGTAATTCTGACAACTGGTACATTTTTGGGAGGACGGATTTGGGTTGGGAACAAATCAATGGCAGCGGGACGTGCGGGGGAATTTGCTGCTGAAGGTTTAACAGAAACTTTAAATCGCTTGGGATTTGAAACAGGACGTTTAAAAACTGGAACTCCAGCACGGGTAGACAAGCGGTCTGTAGATTACAGCAAAATGGAAATTCAACCGGGAGATACGGAGGTTCGTTGGTTTAGTTTCGATCCACAAGTATGGGTAGAAAGAGAACAAATACCCTGCTACATGACTCGTACAACAGCAGAAACCCATCGCTTAATTCGGGAAAATTTGCATCTATCTCCCGTGTACGGTGGTTGGGTAGAGGCCAAAGGGCCGCGTTACTGCCCTAGTATAGAAGACAAAATTGTGCGCTTTGCCGATAAGGAAAGTCACCAAATTTTTATTGAACCGGAAGGTAGAGATATACCAGAACTTTATATTCAAGGATTTTCTACAGGGTTACCAGAAGACCTGCAGTTAGCAATGCTGCGGAGTCTTCCTGGTTTAGAAAATTGCGTAATGTTGCGTCCTGCCTACGCTGTCGAGTACGATTATTTACCAGCAATTCAGTGTTATCCCACACTGATGACCAAGAAAATAGAAGGGCTTTTCTGTGCTGGACAAATTAACGGTACGACTGGTTACGAAGAAGCGGCAGCTCAAGGTATTGTAGCAGGAATTAATGCCACGCGGTTTGTGCGGGGACAGGGTATGATCGTTTTCCCACGTGAGGAGAGTTATATCGGTACCTTGATAGATGATTTGTGTACGAAAGATTTGCGAGAACCTTACCGGATGCTGACAAGTAGGTCGGAGTATCGCTTAATTTTGCGTTCTGACAATGCTGACCAACGCCTCACACCCTTGGGAAGGGAAATTGGCTTGATTGACGATCGCCGTTGGGAGTTATTTGTTCGCAAACAAGCTAATATCGCCGCAGAAAAAGAAAGGTTGCACGCCACACGGATCAAGGAACACGATGAAGTTGGCAAAGCGATCGCCCAAGCTACAGGACAAGCAATAAAAGGTTCGATCTCCCTCGCTGATTTACTGCGGCGTCCTGGATTTCATTACGTAGACCTGGATCGCTACGGACTGGGAAATCCTCATCTCGAACGTGCAGAAAAAGAAGGCGCAGAAATTGACATTAAGTACTCTGGTTATCTTGCCAGACAGCAAAATCAAATTGAACAAATTGCTCGGCAAGCAAACCGTCCCTTGCCTGCGGATTTAGATTATGCATCAATTGATACTTTATCTCAGGAAGCACGGGAAAAGCTTGCCAAGGTCAAACCGCTTACAATCGGTCAAGCAGCACGTATTGGTGGTGTTAATCCAGCCGACATTAATGCTTTATTAATTTATTTAGAATCCCGTAAAATCAAGACAGGTACTGAGTTTCCAGCTTTGACTGCCAACCAATCTTCATAAAGCAAGAGTATAGTAGTAGAGGGTATCTGGGATAAAAAAGTATTATTTATGACTTAAGTATGTACGGATAAAGTCAATATATTCCAGATACCAATCACAATTTCATACCAAAAGATAAATCATTTACTCGTGTTGGGCGAGTTGATGAATTTTTCATCTCCACGCGTATGAACAGGGGTAACAAATTATTGTGCTCCAAGAAGCCACAACTGGAAATTGATATGTCTTTAGAAACCAGCACTCACCTGATGATTCCAGAACCAGCTGAGGAATCGATCGCCACTGAACCCTGGGCGATGGAAACTTACGCCGATGGTTTAATTGATGACCTGTTTGCCGAAATAGACTCGATTTTAGAGGGTAGCAAAAAGTTACCTTCGCAACCGCAGCAGCAGGACAGTGACTGGAAGTCAAACAACACCTCGCAACTAGAACTGCTACCTTCTGCATCCAACCATTTACAGAGGACAGGACAGTTTGCTTTACCAGAAGATCGGCGCTCTGGGAATAATCAGCTTAGTACATTTATAATCAACAATAACGGTCAATTAACGAGGAAACCTTCTCAAAAACCGCAGCGATTAAGCAAACTTCTAAAGTTAGCAGCAATTTTGGGGTTGGCGATCGCTGGCAGTGTTTGGATACTCAAGGGTGGTCTTTTTGACCATTTAGCATCAAAATCTTTTCAGCAGGCTTTAGAAATACCCCAGCCACAGGTACAAACAAAACAAGATGTAGAAGCAGATTTTGCCAATTACATGTTGGAAGCACTTAACATCATAGAACAAAAAGGTGCAAGCAAATATCTTCCAACTGCTAACTTGGCACTCATGTCCAGGGCAACAACTAATCGCACGGCTCTTGCTTACGTTAGAAACGAAGGACGTACAGGAGGCAATAATCTACCACCTGTGTTGACCGCTAACAACACATCTCCCATCCCCAGTTCCTCTACGAACGTTGTAGAGCGAATTTATATTCCCGTTTATCAACCACCATTACCCATGCGGTACATACCTTCACCAATTCCTAGCATTCCCACAACCTTACCACCACTGCCATCTACTGCCAAGCAAGCAACAGCAACCGGATCCCAACCAGCATTAATAAAATCTTTGCACAACACTGGTGGCAAACCAGGTAAACCTACGGATTTACTCGCAAAGATTAGCTCAAAGCTCAAGCCCATAGACGTGAAGCCTCAAGCAATATCCGTGCAGCAAGCACCCCAACTACTAGCACCCCCAAAACTACCTACACCAACAGCACCACAACCAGAACCTATACCAACACCACAAAAAGCAGTATCCGCCTTATCCTCTGCCAATAGCCCTTCCTATACTTTAGAGGGATTGCTGGAGTTAGGAGACAAGTCTGCTGCTTTATTTAAAATTAATGGTGTCACTCGCCGCGTTAATATAGGCGAAAGTATTGGCTCCAGCGGTTGGACATTAGTAGATGTTGCTAACGGAGAAGCAATTATCCGCCGCAACGGTGAAGTGCGATCAATTTTCGCAGGACAGAAATTCTAGAGCTTTTTTCCTAAAAAGTGCAAAACTCCTTTTTGTACAGCTGTTGACAGCTAACAATCACCTACGGGTTTACCGAGTAATGCGGAGAATTTTGTCCTTTTGTGGAGGACACTCCCCCCTACCGTCACAGTTACTAGTGGTAACGTACAACTGACCGTCTGGTCCCATCGCTACTTCTCTAAGTCTTCCCAGTTGATTCTGAAAATACACCTCATGCAGTCGCACGCGACGGGGATTTGCTAAATCGAAAACAACTCGATGCAGGTGTCTAGAACCAAGAGTACCAACTATCAAATTTCCCTTCCATTCTAGAATAGTATTTCCTGTATAAATTGCTGCCCCACCAGGAGGAACAGCCTGCTTCCAACTCAGGGAAGGAGTAACCATACCTTTTCGCGATTCGCAACCATAAATTACAGGCCAGCCAAGATTGTCACCTACTTTAGCAATACTTACTTTGTCATGACCCGTTCTTCCCAGTTCTCCACTAGGTCCGTGATCGGTTACCCACAGTGTAGACTTATTCAACCAGTCAAATCCTTGAGTGTTGCGAATACCTGTAACAAAAACAGGGTTGTTTGGAAACGGATTATCCTGCGGTACCTGTCCGTCTGGTGTCAAGCGCAAAATCTTGCCAGCTAAACTGTTAATATCTTGAGAAGAGTTTGGCTTTCGCCCATCACCAGTACCAATGTAAAGCATTCCATCGGGACCAAAACGCAAACGACCTCCATCATGGTAAACAGCAGCCGGTATATCATCGATAATAATTCGGTCTGGTGACGCCTTCCGTCTGTCTGAAGATAACCGCCAACGCTCAACGCGATTGACTCGGGAGCCGTTTTTATCAGCTGTATAGTACAGGTAAAAAAATCGATTTTGAGCAAAGTCAGGATGAACAGCAATTCCTAACAATCCACCTTCTCCAGATTTCGCCACTTTTACAGAAGCTACAACCGTATTTTGTAACTTACCATTTTGAACTAGTCGCACCCTACCCGGTCGTTCGGTGACTAGTATATCTCCTCTAGATAGAAAAGCTATTCCCCAGGGAACTTCTAAACCGCTCGCCACCTCTTCTATTCGTACCTTCACTTTTCCTTGAGGACCAAAGCCATCTTTTACAAAGGTACAAGCTTGATTCTCGACAGCAGATACTTTTGTATCTACCGCAGGTGATGCGGTTTGATTTTGATTATTGTAGCTGTTTAGTGGTACATTTGTGCTTTTACAGGCAGCAAGCCCTATCAAGCCGACCCATAAAAGCTGTTTTAATGTCGAGTGTGTTAAATAGTTCATAATTTACCTAAAGCCGATTTTTGATTCGACTTCACACTTATTCGGCATTCTTGTCTCTGAAATAATTCTAGGAAGCTACTACTGTCTTATTTTCTCTAATTTCAGAAGATAAAACAAAATTAGTAGTCAAAGCTAAATCCCCTTGAAACCTACAAATACGAGCGAGGAATTGCTTACTACTAAAGGTGATAAATCGCCTACTACTAGCACTTTGTACTTAGGACTGCAAGACCATCCCACAAAAAGCGATCGCTCGTAATGGCGATAAATCGCCTACTACTAACCAGTTTCAGCGATGAATACTTCTATTTTGATTCTTTGTAAAACTAAATATCGTACTTGAGTGAAGTCAACTGGAGAGAAATTTGCTGTAGGAATCATAAAAAAGGAGATTTAGTTTCATGTATCTAAAATCTTAATTAATTTTTAGGAAACAATCAGAATTTTAGATACATTTTGTTATTTAGTAGACGTTAATACTGAATCTTAATAATTAATTCGGTTAAACTGCCGAATTGTTAGTGCGATCGCTACGCTATCGTTCTTAAAATACTACTGTTTCACCTACTTGCAGATTTAGCTAATGTTAGAAATCAACTAGTTTGAAAGTTCATCTTCCTACCCAAGATAGAGACACTTATGACAGATTTCTACGTAAACTAAGTTTGCATCTCTTAAAATAGTTTAGTAGACAAGCGTAGATTCCGCAGGACTGCTACTAATCAAATAAGTAAACCTATACTTAAACACATTTGCTCATGCATAACTTGTCAGCGCGGCAAAATTTTTATCAAGAAATCCAGCGGCCTGATAAGCATATAGATTTGGCAAGGGCAGCTTTATACATAGCTCAAGAAGAATATCCTAGCCTTGACGTAGAAGAATATCTTAACGCTTTTAACGCGATGGCGGCAGAATTAGAAGAGCGCTTACCACCACAAAGGTATCCACTGCGGATAGTCCAAAGCATTAATAAATATCTTTACGAGGATTTGGGATTTACTGGCAATCAAAAAGACTATTACGATCCCCGCAATAGCTTTTTAAATGATGTTATCGACCGTCGTTTAGGAATTCCTATTTCTTTAGCACTAGTGTACGTAGAAGTTGCTCGGCGAATAGATTTTCCTATGGTAGGAATAGGTATGCCAGGACATTTTCTTATCCGTCCGGATATTCCAGAAATGGACATCTATATTGATGCTTTCAATCACGGGGAAATTATGTTTCCTCAAGATTGTCAGGAAAAGTTAACTCAAATATATCAATATCCAGTACCAATACGACCAGAATTTTTAGCAGAAGTAACAAAGAAACAATTTTTAGCAAGAATGCTGACTAATCTCAAATATATCTACTTGAGCCGACAGGAGCTGGAAAAAGCTTTGGCAGTAGTAGAGAGGATTTTGCTACTATTTCCCAATTCTGGTTTGGAACTGCGCGATCGCGGTCTTTTGTGCTATCAACTCGGTCGCTTTTCCCAAGCTGCAAACGACTTAGAAACCTATCTGGAAATTACTCCACAAGCTCACGACGCTTATATCATTAAAAGACTGTTGACAAAACTTGGCAGATATTAACCCTGGAATTACGCGTTCTTTTCACAATTGTTGTTGAATCTCTTCCGCAACAAGTTTCAGACGACGCAGCTGAGCTTGCATATCTTCTTTTGTCCAGCGCTCGGCAAAAGTTTTAAAACCCCAATTTACTATGGGGTTGGGTACTTCAAATTCAAAGCGATTTAACAAACGCGTTCCCTTACCTATCGGTTGACATTCCCAGCGATCGCGTCCTTGAAAAAAACCTGTAAACTCCCAAACTACTAATCCCGGTTGTTTTTCTACAATGGTACTGTTGAGCGTTGGCTGAAGTATGGGTAATTGAATCACAAAGCGGCTTTTACTACCAATATCTGTACTCCATTCTCCTACAGGCTCACAACGTAGTGCTGGGTTAAGCCAGCGGTGCATTAAAACGCGATCGGTAATACACTTCTCTACCACCGTCGCTGGAGCGTTAATATCGATCGATTGTTCAAAAACTTGCATAACAGATACTTTACATGTTACGAGCTGAGCGCTTAAGTAGATTTACCTAAATAAAACTTCAAATCAGAGCAATTGTTCCCCATTAGTGATTTATCCCTTCGTCCAAAGATCTTAAGGGTGTTTAGCCCATAGAAGCAAACTTTAATTTTATTTAAGTTCCTCTACTTCTTCTGTACCCTTGAGAATAAACCAAAATCAAGGTTTACTGGAGATTTAGTCGAAGAACTATTTTCTGTTCAAGAATGTTTGGGAGATGACGAGCGCATCACCTATATTACCACTACTGCAAATATAGTTTTAATTTTGACATTTATTTTCTCAGTATTATTATTTTTTCTGGGAAAGATATTTTGCCAATTTGTATTTCCTCAGAATCGGCAGAAAAACTATATTAAGTATAATTTTTCACTATTGCCTTTGATGTAAATTCTAAAAACGTATTTCCAGGTAAAATTTCACCTAATAGCAGAGACTAATAAAACTTTTTGATAAAAAATCACAAATTATGTTGTGGATAATTACACTATTTTAAGTTTATTAAAAATAGTCAATGGAAGGAAAATAACGTGATAGTTTTTGGAATTTAAAATTTCTGCGATCGCCTGCAGTAAAAATATCTGAGAAAACAAGAAAAATTATCATAAGATTGAGGGAAATCAAATGCTTCCAGAAGTAACCAAACCGCCCATGAAAGCCATTTCTAAACCATAAACTGATGGTAAGTAAGCTTGAAACGCAATCATAGGTTTACATGCTTATCTAACGGTGCTTGTTGCTATGAACTAGAAAATAGGATCAGTACTCATATTGGTGATATGTGGAAAGACAATTTTCCGGCAGCAGACGTGCATTCTTATTCCTGAATTTACCACGATTGGACGCCACAACAATGCCAGTTGTTAACGAAAAAAAGCTTTGAAAGTTTAGAACCTAGTGGGCGTTTAATAATTCATGAATGGTTGTTTAAGGACGATCGCACACAGCCATTTTCTACAGCAGCCTATAATTTGATTATACTTTTGTGGTGTGCTGGCGGACAGCAATATTCTGGTTCAGAACTATCTAACATGCTTGCAGAAGTTGGTTTTGTTGACGTTGAAGTTATACCAACTTTTGGCTATTGGAGCATAGTAACCAGCAAAAAGCCGAATTGAAGAAAGGAAAAAGACAAATGAGTGACGACGAGCGAGTAGTAAAGTTTTAGCTGCAAGCAGTTGCATTACCTGTAGGGAGAGTACTAGTTTTTTTGCTAGCTAAAGCTGCTTTTTTTGCTTCTGAATATTTTCGAGCGCACTTCTTCCTTAATCCGGTTCAGGATCGAATTTTCATCTAAATTTGCCAAAATTTTATTAACGACTGCTTTTGGTCCTTCTGGTCCCCAAGTTGCTCCATTAGCTAAATAAACTTTGGTAACCTGGCCGATTCCATAGGAAGAAACGCCTGCTACTCCCGCTTGCGTTAAAGCTACCGAGAGGTAGGGAGCAAGGGACATACCGCCGGTCGCTGGTGCGGACATTCCCAGTAAAGTTTTCAGAGAACTTAGCCCGAAATTTGCTAGCAGTTCGCTGGCGCCGATTCCACCCATACTCAAGGCGATGTTTTGGAGTAATTTCACAGCTGCGTTTTCAGTCATGGGAATACCGTAGAGTTTAGATAAACCCAAAATCATAACTACATCGATTACTGCACCGCTGAGAATATCAACTACTGTCAGAGGATTGAGGGCGATCGCTACTGCTTTGGTCATCACCGCCTTCCAAATTAACTGATTAGCAGCGTTTTCCCGAATCATCAGTTTGCGTTGCACCAATTGCTCGTTGACGTTATCGGCATAAAGCATGGTATTTAAAGCCACTAGGGCTTTACCTTCACGGTGTAGGATCTCCAAAATTTTGAGCTTCAATTCTGCGATTTGGGCCTTTCCTTGATGCATTTGCAAACCTCTAGTTCCGTCAGGACGGTGTACGACTGTTTTGACTAGCGGTGATGCAGCTGCCATAACAATTTCATCAGGAGAAAGTAACTCTTTTACTCGTTCGTCCCGAATTTTTTGATAAATAGCCATGCGATCGGCTTGTGGATACTGGTCAATTTTGTTAAATACGAGCAGTATTGGTTTCCCTGCTTCTCGCAGTTGGGAAAGAGCTTCGTATTCAACTTTTGTCATGTCACCGGCGATGACGAACAAAATTAAATCTGCTTGTTTTGCTACCTGTTCGGCTAATGCAGCGCGAGTTTCACCGTTTACTTCATCCAAACCGGGAGTGTCGATTAATTCTACCTGCGACTGACCAGATGCTGCAGGGAAAGTCACCCTGAAGGCGCATTCTGTTTCTCCTACAACCTCTTGAGTTATACTCCAATTTACTCTTTGGGCGGTGCGGGTAACACCATGCAAGGGTCCTGTTTCAAACACGCTTTGTCCGACTAAAGCATTTAGTAAAGAAGACTTTCCCCGCCCTACCATTCCAAAGGCAGCAATTTGTATTACCATGCGGTCTAACTTTGCCAACATAGTTTCTAAATCGGCAATTTCCATTTCCAATCCCGCTTCTTCTTCAGGAGTGAGATCGAGGTTGTCTAGCAAATTCCGCAATGCAGTTTGCGCCTGTTTGTAGTTTAGTTCTGCCTGAATATCTTCAAAGCTAAAAATAGCATTATCTAATTCTGCTTCCCAGTTGAGGGAATTTTCATCTGCTGCTGGGTTTGCGTCACTGGAATGAGGATCGGGTAGGGGCAAAGTTGAAGTCATAACAGTTTTAATTTTAGCTTTGAACGTGATTTATAAATTTGAGATGACTGTTCTTTTCAATCCTAGTAATTTTTAGCAACGAATTAGCTATAAAAGAGAAAGGGGAAATAAGCACCAGCTACAAACAAGTGTACAAAATGTTTTAGAGTGAAAAATGCATGAAGTTGTAGTGTTGACATCACAAAATCGCCTGTGCGGAAAATAGTAATTGCCGGAAACTGGAAAATGTTCAAAACTCAGGCAGAATCCCAAGAGTTTTTAAAAGGATTTCTGCCCAGTTTGGAGGAAACCCCCCAAGATCGAGAAGTAGTATTGTGCGTTCCTTTTACTGACTTAAATATTTTGTCGAAAAGTTTACATGGTAGTCGGGTACAGTTGGGGGCGCAAAACGTTCACTGGGAAGATAGTGGAGCTTATACTGGGGAAATTTCTGGACCGATGTTGCGGGAAATTGGTGTGCGTTATGTCATTGTCGGTCACAGCGAAAGACGACAATATTTTGGAGAAACGGATCAAACCGTGAATTGGCGTCTCAAAGGTGCTCAAAAAAACGGTCTGGTTCCGATTTTGTGCATAGGTGAAAGCAAACAACAAAGAGATGCGGGAGAAACGGAAGCACTGATTATCAGTCAGTTGGAAAAAGGGCTGGTAGGTGTAGATCAAAGTAATTTGATCATAGCCTACGAACCAATTTGGGCGATCGGTACCGGCGATACTTGTGAAGCTTCTGAAGCGAATCGAGTCATCGGTTTAATTCGCAGTCAACTCAAAAATCCTGCTGTAACAATTCAATATGGTGGTTCGGTCAAGCCAAATAACATTGATGAAATTATGGCTCAACCAGAAATTGATGGCGTTTTGGTGGGAGGAGCAAGTCTTGAACCTGCTAGTTTTGCTCGGATTGTAAATTATCGCTAAATTGGCAAACAACCATGAAGACACAAAGACGCCGTTTGTTACTTGTGATTTTGATGTTTCCCTTGAGTCTGAGTGTCTTTGTGGTTTTTTTCAAGCTTGTGGTTTCCTAGTTATGTCAAAGTCAAGCAATTTAAAAATTCGCGATCGCACTTTTGAATGGGGAAAGCGAACTTATTTAATGGGCATTTTAAACGTTACACCCGATAGTTTTAGTGACGGTGGCGATTTTTATTCTACTGCGGCTGCCGTGGACCAGGCACGAGCGCTACAAGCTGCCGGTGCAGATATTATCGATCTTGGCGGTCAATCAACGCGACCGGGAGCCAAACAAATCACTGTTACCGAAGAACTTGACCGCGTTTTGCCAGTGTTGCAATCCATACGTCCTGAAATAGCCGTACCTATCTCCATAGACACAACGCGGACAGAAGTGGCAAAGGCTGCTATTCAAGCAGGCGCGGACATAATTAATGATATATCTGCAGGCACGTTTGAACCTGAAATGTTGCCCGCTGTAGCAAAATTGGGCGTACCGATTATTTTAATGCATATTCGCGGTAACCCGCAAACAATGCAAAGCATGACTGTTTATCAAAATTTAATGCAGGAAATCTCTAGTTTTTTATCTGAGCGAATTGCAGCCGCTGTGGCAGCAGGTATCGATCCAGATAAAATCATTATCGATCCTGGAATTGGTTTTGCCAAAAATTACGAGCAGAATTTAGAAATTTTGCGTTGCCTATCACAATTGCGCCCACTGAATTGTCCCATTTTAGTCGGACCATCCCGTAAAAGTTTTCTCGGTCACATTTTAAATCAACCAGATCCAAAAGCACGAATATGGGGAACGGCAGCAGCTTGTTGTGCTGCTATTATGCAAGGAGCTGATATCCTCCGAGTCCACGATGTTCCGCAAATGCGAGACGCGTGCTTGGTTGCAGATGCAATTTGGCGAAGGTTCTAATTAGCAGTGTCGCTCTTAAGTAGCACCGTGTTCAGACTGCTTGCTATTACCATTGTCTTTGTTTACTGACTCGGCAATTACCTCTTTGATCAAATCACCGCTTTTTCCTGGATCTACAAAGACAACCTTGGCGTTTTCGCTTTCACCCAGTCTATAACTGGCATTAATGTAATCTTGAGCAACAAGATAGCGCAGAATTTCTTTGCTTTCAGGGTTAGCGCGCAATGCTTCGGCAATAATCTGCATCGAGGTTCTGGTTCCTTCGGCTTTCTTAATTGCAGCTTGTCGTTCTCCTTCTGCTTCTAAAATAGCAGCGCGACTTTTAATTTCAGCTGCTCGCTGCTCTTCCATGGATTTGCGCACGCTTTCGGGAGGTGTAATTCGCTGAATGTCCACTCGCAAAATTTGAACTCCCCAATCTCTTATCGTTTGGTTTAATTCGTCCAATAAAGCTCTATTCATCTCTGTTCTGGAGGCGTTGGTTTCCTCAAGAGTATTTTGAGCAATAACTTCCCGAAGCGTGGTTGTTGCTAGATTATTCAATCCTTGTTGCAGGTCATCTATTTGATAAAAGCTTTTCTCAATATCGATGATACGCCAGTACACAACTGCATCTACTTCTAGATAGATATTGTCTTTAGTAATTACGTTTTGGGGTTTGATATCTAAAACTTGCTCCCGTGTAGTATCTTCCATAACAATTTGGTCGATCAAGGGAACAATAAAGTTCAGTCCGGGTTTGAGTTTGCGATGATATCGTCCCAAGCGTTCTACAAGAGCTTCGTTTCCTTGACTGACGAGTTTTGCAGACCCTAAGGCATAACCTATAAGCACTAAGACTATAGCAATGATTGGCTCCATGTATGCTCCTGGTTAAGGTTTTGGAAAATTTACTTTTAGGACTCAATTCTACAGCAGGGAATATTTTGGGACTAATGTCACACTGAGATATAGTTCAATTAGAAATATTTCGGTATTAAAGCACTTTGGCGAGCAAGCACTGATTTAGTAATTGATTTTACCGTTAATTTCCTTTCTCTGGAAAAGTTGCAGCATTCCCCCAGTTTCCTAAACTTTGGAGTAGAAACAACTATAGCGAGTGTTTTACTGGTTTACTAACTTCAGCCAAGGTTTGAGATTCGCTGGTAATTGAGAAACGAGACCTAATGGTAGTTGGGAGGTAGAGAAGGTTTGGGCGTAAGCCGGAGTGAGAAATTGTTGGTAAAATTTTGCTTGTGGCGTTAGCTGCTTGATAAATGCTAAACTGACACCTTGCAAAAGTTGGCGCAAAGCTTTGGTTTCTTCTCCACGCCGTTCTTTGATAATGGTATTGGTATCGTTTCCCTGATATTTTGGATCGCTAATACTCAAATGGGTAGCACCGATCGCGCTTAACAAATACTTTTCGCCCCGGAGTTGACTAAAAGGTAGAATTTGATGCTTTAAAGCTGGTGTGAGGCTATCTTCGGTGGCGGTAACAATTAAGACTGGTCTGGTGATGTGAGTTAATCCGTTTTTACCGAACAAATCACCAACCAAAGGATTAATAGCGATCGCGCTTTTGACTCTTGGATCTTGAAGTTTTATTTTTTGACCGGGTAAGGAAGCTGCTGCGCATTGCAACCAATCGCCAGGAGCAACAGCAAAACTTAAAGAATTTTTACAGAATTGCCGCAACTGTTGCAAGTCAACTTCTCCACCTACTAAAGCTAAAGCTGTATAACCTCCAAGAGAATGACCGATAACGGTAACTTTGTTTGTATTGAGTTTCTCCTGCAGCAGGCCTGGTTTCGTATTTAATTTCGCCAGCTGGTTCAACAAAAAACTAATATCTTTGGGCCGATTAATAAATTCAGACGCTGGTAGTAATTTTGCTAAGCTAGCTGCATTTGTAGTTTGGGTAATTGCTGTTAAGTTGCTGTCTGGGTGTTCGATGGTAGCAACAGTCAAACCATGGGAAGCAAGATGAGAAGCTAAATAACTAAAAAATTTACGGTTGCTTGCAAATCCGTGGGAGATGACAACTAGGGGATCTTGGCTATGACCGCGACTCCAATAAATATCTACGGGTATAGTGCGATTTCGTTGCTGGTCTTGGAAAACCAACGTTTGCTCTTGAACGTTTTGTTTTCCGGTAGCTGCAGGATTGAAGGTAGATTGCCAAGGAACTGAATTGGAAGCAGAGGATAATTCTTGTTCTAGCAAAACTCCAAACACTTGGCTTTGCCAATAGTCGGGGTTAAACTTAACTGCTAGGGAAATGGCCTCAGAAGCATCAACAACTATATTTTCCTGGGGATAGGCCTGCAAGAAACCTAAAAAAGTCAGACCTTTGGCTTGTCTTAATGCTAGATTGAAGGCTGCTTGCAGGCTAGCAATGTTGCTACCCGGAATAGCTGCTGCTAGGGATGAAAGAAATTGTTTACCTGCTGGGTTTTGATGCAATTGCTCGAAGAATTTGTCTGCAAACGCAGGATCTACTTGCAAGCGCCTTGTGAGTAATTTTCTGACTTGGGGTGTCAAGATCGAGGAAAATAATTCCAGAGAACTTGGCAGTTTTCCGGTTTCGGCAAATGTTTCTAAATCCGCGATCGCCACTGATTGCTGAAACGGCCCGAGACGAATAGTAACTGTTTCAGCTGCTGCAGCAGAGGACATTTCTGTACCCCAACCACAAACTAAAGCTAAGCTGCACAAAATTCCTTGCAGCCAAAATCCTCGTTTTTGATATCTACCCAGCTGATATTTCATATTAGTTTCATTAGTTATCAGTTACTGAATAACCAATAACTTCTTGGCAAGCAACTTTTGTTTCTACCACCAGTTTAAAAAAGGTGTGTTTAAACAACGTCCTCCTAAAACCCGGTGAAGATCGTTCTGATAATACCCAAAACTGTACCTATAGGATTAAAGAGCGTACCTATAGTGTCACCGGTTTTTGCAACTCCAGAGCGGTAGACTACAACGACATCGTTATTGCGGAGTATAGGATTGGTTTCTTCATTAATTCCCGCCGCAAAGTTCATTTTGATAGTACGTTTGGTAACAGAGCCGTTGGGATTGAGACGAATTAAATCTACCTTGGAACTACTAGCTCTAGCATCATTAAATCCACCGGCGGCGAGTATAGCTTGATTTAAGGAACTGTTAGGTAAAAGTTCGACTTGTCCCGGTTTTTTTACTTCTCCGACTACACCTACTGATATCCTTGGTGGAGACAAAGTTGTAGTCGCAAGTTGAGTTGCCTCTGCCACATTCATGTTACTGGCGGTAGGAATAACGATTGTGTCTCCATCTTGGACGATAATATCTTGGTTGGTGTCGCCTTCCTTGAGCAGTTTCCAAAGGTCGATGTTAATTCTTTGCTCTGTACCAGTTCTAGTTGGGCGGCGAACTACAATGTTGCGAATATCAGCTTCTGGTTTAATTCCTCCCGCTAGTTGGATGGCTTTTGATAATGTTGGCTGGCTGGGAATCGATGGTGCTGCGATCGCCACGCTGGTACCACCACCACCACCAGCTTCTCCTGTTGCCTGAGAAACAAGATAAGACCCGGGACGATAAACTTCTCCAACTACTGCTACCGAACGAGGTTTGGTAATGTCAGCAGCAAAGCTGGCTGCGGCTAGGTTCCTAGCTTCTGCTAAATTTAAGGTAGTTGCGGTTGGTACGTAAATAGTATCACCGTCCCTTAGTGTTATATCCTGCGGTAGCCTACCTGTTTGTAAATACTCGCGCAAATCGAGATTGACGATTTGTTCGGAATTACGTCCGATTTTGCGTCGCAATTGCACTTTGCTGATGTCTGCTGCCTGAGTTACTCCTTGAGCTGTGGTCAGTGCTGCTAATACTGTTGGATACTGTACACCAGGATTATCGCCTGCTCCTCCTTGCAAGCTCAAAGCATAAGCTCCCGGACGAGTCACTTCGCCTGCAACGGTAACATTGATGGGACGAGGTGCTAAAAGGTTGACGGAAATTAAAGGACGCTTCAAAAAGCGCGAATATTTTCGAGAAATTTCATCAGCTGCTTGTTCTGGTGTTAGTCCTTGTACGGAAACGCTACCAATCAATGGAAGGTTAATTGCTCCACCGGGGGGAATTGTATATTCGCCTGTGTATTCAGGAACCTCAAAAACGTTGACGCGGATGCGATCGCCTCCACCTAGGGTGTAGTTTGTATCTATTTGTGCAGATGTGGGTGCGGGTAGAGGTGGTGAAGAAGGTGGAACTGCAGGTAGCGTAGGTTGGAATACAGGTTGTGAAGGCTGAAATATTGGTTGTGTTTGTTGAGCAAAACTAGCTTTAGCAAAAATTACAGAAAAGGCAGTTAAAAATGTTATACCTATCGTCCCTTGGCTGACTATTCTGAGAAAATGGTTGTTGAACATGCAGTCCTCACACTATAACCATGTACTTCAAGTGCTGTTTCAGCATCTTATCAACTTAATTTATTGACTACACTTAAGTATTTGAGTTCCTCTAATAATATTTTCCGAAAAAATGCTGTTTGTTAAGATCCCAATTATATATGGGCATTGAATTTTTAGTGAAGTTAGTTTAAAGTTACCCTCGAGAAATACAGTAATTTTAGAAAAGTTATTGTACTGAATGTAACATTTATCTTTACATACTTTCTACACGAAAAAAACAATAGCAATTCACATATTTGCTGCTTATTGCTAGACTTTTGAATATTTGAGCCGCAAGTTAAAGTCGAAACTAGTACGAAGAAAAAATTTTTTATGTTGGAGAATGCAACAGTTGTGCAACGCTTGTGCAAACAAAGGGTTTTTAGTTTAGTATTAAATCTTATGTTGTTGAAGTTGTTGGATAAAAAACTCTTCTAAGGAAGGGCGAAATAATTTCATCGCGAGAATTTGTCCACCCATAAGATGGAGACTGGCAAAAAAATCATAGACATCGCCTTGTAATTCTCCTTGCCACAAACCATCTGGTTTAAATTCTATATTTGGAAGCCATTTTTGCAGAATTTGGCAATCACCACCTTGACCTTGAACGTGATAGCTGTGAGGAGTTCCCAACAGTTCGTTGAGGGAACCGCAACAAATTAATTTTCCTTGCGCAAGAATCGCTATGCGATCGCAAATTAATTCCACCTCACTGAGAACGTGACTGTTGAAAAAAATTGTTTTTCCAGCTGCTTTAAGTGATAATATTATTTCTCGTATTTGGTAGCGTCCGACCGGGTCTAAACCAGACATGGGTTCATCCAAAAAGACTACTTCCGGATCGTTAATCAATGCCTGAGCCATACCAACACGTTGAAGCATACCTTTAGAGTAGCGACGCATCTGCTTTTTACGAGCATCAGCTTGAGATATACCAACCAATTCTAATAGTTGGGGAATGCGTCGGTTTTGCACGCTTTGAGGAATTTGAAACAAACCAGCTGCTAACTGCAAAAATTCCCAACCGGTCAAACAGTCATAAAAGTACGGATTTTCTGGTAAGTAGCCGATGCGTTGCTTGCAACTGCGATCGCCCAATGGTTTACCTAGCAGCAATCCTCGTCCGGAAGTTGGACGGAGAATACCAAGTAATAATTTTAACAAAGTAGTTTTGCCAGCACCGTTAGGTCCCAGTAAACCAAAGGTTTCTCCCTTATAGACTACTAAAGAACAACTTTTAAGAGATACAACTTTTTGATTCAAAAACAAACCATTGCTATAAACTTTTCGTAATTCAGAAGTCAGAACTACCAAAGGTCTATCTTCGGTGTGGGATGGAGAATTAGTGGTATCTATAACAGACTTCATCTTAACAATCAGATTGTGCTTACAGCTACCGATAATCGATGGGCAATTCCCAGCAGGTATTGCTTCTTTCTATTATTTATAAGCAATCAATATGACAAAATCACCTCAGCAAAATTACTGGTTAAACTTGGGAGCCACAAAAAAACGAGCTAATTGCCAAGCAATGTTGACATCCAGTGCAGAATCTACGGAGAGTTTACAGTCACCTAAGTTTTTTAGTTAAGTCTCAAGAGCAAGGAATAATGAATGCAGCCATTGCTAAACTACCCAATGACACTAATGTTTACCATTAGTGCAGGTATTAATGGAGGGAAATTCATGGGTAAGTATGACAAAATTTTTAACTCTCCAGAGATTTTGGAAGAATCACTGACTCCAGAAGAAGCGATAGCGGCGATCGGTGTAGTCACGGCGATCGCTGATTCTGGGGTAGAAAACGTAGATGAAGATTTTTTGGTAGATATGTTGTGGGGGGTGGTTCAAGAATCAGAGAACAAATTGTTAGAAATAGTTGGTAAATTGATACCTCTGGCGGAAGATGAGGGAGTAGGAGCGCTTTTTAATACTGCTTGCGAATGCTTACCAGAGGAATTAGTTCGAGATGCTTTTGCTGCAGGTGTAAGCGTATTGGTAGACGAAGAACAGCTGAGTATACCAGCAAGTAAAATGAATTTGCTCAAACATCTGCAGCAAGCGCTAGAAATAGAAGATGAGGAAGCGCAAGAGATTGTAGACGAAGTTATCGGCTGTGAGCAAGAAATAGAAGAGGAACAAGACGTAAAAGGAGCTAATAGAGTTTTTGCACAAGAGTTGGATCGGGAAGTATACGAATCGCCCTTAGGTAATTTTACAGTTACAGTTCCCATTAATCTCCAAGACAAAGGCAGGATTGACGCTCAAGAAGGGGTAGTTAGTTTTTCCGATGACTCAGGTACTTTACTAAGAATTGATTATTTCCGTTTGACTTCCCAAGAGTTTGAACAAATCGATACTGTAGGACAGGAAGAATATCTCAGATCTATTCTGCTCAACAAGTACGTACCTAGCACCCTCGCCTCGGGTATACCAGATGCTCGCGTCGGTTACACGGAGTATTTACCGGATACGCTGGAGGGTGCTTACTTTGCATTGATTGACGTGCCTAAAGGTTCTACAATTTCTAAAACACAAAATAACGGTACCGCTATAAGATTAAATGCCTACAGAGGGTTACTAGCATTCATTTACAGAGACTTTTTGTACATTGTTAGCACTCAGCGCAGCTTTTTTGACGATGAAACTCCCGCTTTCATCAAACAAGAAGCTGAAAGACTCAAAAGAGAACTTTTCAGTTTTATAAATACCATCACTTTTACGTAGTTACAAACAAGCAGCTGTGAAGAACTGAGGTCCCACAAGCAGTCGCTTGCGGCGTACTGCTTTTTGTTTGGTACAATAAGCAATTTTTATAACTAGACTTCTATACCTGCAATTTTTCAGGGATTACACAGCAGCCGATCTTGCTACACTACCCAATAACCAACAGCGATGACAGGAGGCAGCGATTATGGCCAAATATGACAAAATATTTAAATCAGAAGCAACATTAAAACAATCGCTCAGTCCAGAAGAAGCAGTAGCGGCGATCGCTGTAGTCACGGCGATCGCCGACTCTTCTATAGAAGAAGTGGATGCAGAATTTGTTGCTGACTCTCTCTGGGAGCTGGAAGTTTTTCAAGATGCATCAGATGATGAATTAATAGAAATGGTGGATAAACTGTTATCCGTTGCGGAAAAAGAGGGAGTAGGAGCTTTATTTAACAGCGCTCGTCAATCCCTTTCCGAGAACTTGGTATTGGATGCTTTTGCAAGCAGCGTGTTTCTACTTGTAGACGAAGACGAGTTACGCATTCCGAAAGGGAAAAAAAATTTGCTCAAAGAAATTCAGAAAGGATTGGAAATAGGTGATGAAGAAGCACAGGAAGTGATTGACGAAGTGCTTTCTAGTTTTGAAGATTTGGAAGAAGAAGAAGAAGAAATATAAAGCCAAAAATTAGTGCTCGTTGTTTTGAAAATTGAGCCTCCTTTTTCCAAAAATCTCACAGTTTTTCTTCTGTTCAAGATTTTTCATGGTTAATAAACTTTGATAAGTTCGGGGTGATTTTACCAATGCAGCAATTAAGCAGTGGTTAAGATATTTCAAGTCAAAATCGCCCCACCCATCAATCGTTCATAGCGATATTTCAATTCTTTTTTCATCAAAGGCCAGCGTTCTACAGTTGCATCTATCTGTATAATTTTTTCTGCAGCTTGTCGCGCCAGCATTAATACTTCCTCGTCTTCTACCAAACTAGCTAAAGTAAAATCTGGTACACCAGATTGGCGGGTTCCCAACACTTCACCAGGACCGCGAAAACGCAGGTCCATTTCGGAAATAAAAAAGCCATCTTGGGATTGTTCTAAAACTTTCAGTCGTTGTTGCGCATCTGGACTTCTAGAACTGCTTATTAGCAAACAATAGGATCGAGCTGCACCCCGACCGACCCGTCCTCGTAATTGGTGTAGCTGGGACAAGCCGAATCTTTCTGCATTTTCTACGATAATTATAGTAGCATTGGGAACATCAATCCCAACTTCAATAACAGTGGTAGAAACGAGGATGTGAATTTCCCTGTCACGAAATTTATTGATAGTTTCCTCTTTATCTGCCGCACTCATGCGCCCGTGGAGCAGTCCAACGCGAAATTCGGGGAAAATAGTTTCTTGTAATTTTTGATACTCCTTGACCGCCGCTCGCACATCTAGTTTTTCCGATTCTTCTACCAAGGGTAAAACTACATAAGCTTGCCTTCCTTGGGCAATTTCTCGGCGCATTAAGTCGTAAGCATGGCTGCGTTGCTGGTTTGTGAGTACTGTGGTTTGAATTTTTTGCCGTCCTGGTGGTAATTCATCAATTTGGCTGACATCTAAATCTCCGTGAATTGTGAGCGCCAGCGTCCGGGGAATTGGCGTTGCTGTCATGGTTAAAACGTGGGGTTGCTGGCCTTTTGAGAGCAATCGTGCTCGTTGTTCGACGCCAAAACGGTGCTGTTCGTCAATTACTACCAACCCTAGTTGGCGAAAGTTAACGGGGTTTTGAATTAAGGCGTGAGTTCCCACCAATAAAGGCAATTCTCCAGTTTCCAACTGAGCGTGAATTTGCCGTCTTTTACTTGCTTTTGTAGAACCTGTTAGTAATTCCACGTTTAAGTGCAGTAGATTAAACCAACCCACCAGCTTGCGGTAATGCTGTTCTGCCAAAACTTCCGTGGGAGCCATAAGTGCTGCTTGATACCCAGATTGAATGGTGGCCAGGATGGCAACTACTGCCACAATTGTTTTACCGGAGCCTACATCACCCTGCACGAGGCGATTCATTGGTACTGATTTTTGCAAGTCGTTGAGGATATCGTTGATGACTCGCTGCTGGGCGTTAGTAAGTTGAAACGGCAGTAGCTGGTAAAATCTATCTAGTAGCTGACCTGTAGGAGTGACAACAGCGCTAGTTTGAACAGCCCTTGCTTGGTGTTGGCGTTGCAGCAGACCTAGTTGTAAGTAAAAAAATTCATCGAAAACAAGGCGGCGACGAGCTTTTTGGAGAGTGTCGCTGTTTGTAGGGAAATGGATGTTAGCGATCGCATCTTTTAATTCCATCAGTTCATACTTGTTTCGCAATCCAAGGGGTAGGGGATCTTGGAGATGAACCACAGCACCTTTAGCTGCGATCGCCGCCTGTCGCACCAGATCTGCTCCTACTCCTTCTGTAAGACCGTAAACAGGTACTATGCGTCCGATCGTCCATGAATCGATGGTATCGCCTGGATGAGCTAAAACTTGCAATTGTGGATCTTCTAGTGTCAGACCGTACTTGCTCTCTTTTACTAAACCGCAGGCTGCTACTACACTTCCTGCTGGATAGCGGCGTTTTTGGCTTTCTTGCCAAGCACGAGTTGTAAAGCGCGTACCTGCGAAAAAGCGGTTTATTTTCAGCCGACCCGTACGATCCCGAAGTAAAATTTCTAGAATTGTTAATTTCTTGTTTTTAGGGCTAGTAAAGCAATTACAGCTTTTGACTGTGGCAATGACGGTGACGGTTTCGCCTGCTTTTAATTCGCTGATGTTTACCTGACGAGCATAGTCAATGTGGTCGCGGGGATAGTAAGATAATAAGTCTTGTACGGTGTATAAGCCAAGACGTGCTAATTTCTCCGCCTTTGCGGTTCCAATTCCTGGTAGTTCGCTGAGTTTTTGGTGGAGTTGGGGAACAATAAAAGTGCGAGTAATTGCAGTTATACCTTCACCCTGGGAAGGAGAAGACAAAGACCGATGCAATTGATGCACAATATTTTTGTTGTCTTGGTTGATACTGTTTTGTTGACTTTCTCCTACTGTTGTTTGTTGCTGCAGCTGATATAAATACTGGCGAGTTTCAGCTACTAAATTTTCTCTGTCTTTTGGTTTCAGATTTGGATAGCTAGCAAATTGAACTGCTAGTTTTTGCCAGCGCTGGCGTTCGTTGCTTGGTAAACCAGTCGGAAATTTGCCGAAGGTAAGAGTGAGAAATTCGCTAAAGCGATATTGTTTTCCAATTAAATCGGTGAAACCTTGTTGTGCTTCTATGGCTAAGGCTTTTTGCAATCTTATCCAATCTGGTTTGTCGGTAGCCATTAGTCGAAGTTGATGAATTCAGCTAGCTGACTGGAAATAAAAGGGTTACGTTTGTTTTTTAGCAAAATTTGCTTTCCGATATCGACTAATCTTCAAACCAACTCGCACGCCATGCTGCTTCTGCTAGGGCGATCGCTCGTTCTTGCTGTTTTTTTTGGTAGTCTACCCCCATGTTGTGCAGTTGAGCTTGTATGGTGCGAACTTTTTTGCGCTCCGACGACAACTTTGGGTCAGCAAATTCAATTTCTCCCAGGCGTAATTTGATAGCCATAATTTGTGTCAAGCTAGATTCTTCTGACTGCTTTTCATTTTCAATTTCAATTACTATGTTGATCAAGTTGGGTGGTCCCGGTACAACTTCCGCAGCAGCAGAAGATGCTTCCGATGCAGCAACAGCTGCTTCTAAAATCGATTCTGGCAATTTTTTTGGCAATATCCCTGCTTTTTGCAGCAATAGATTAGCCTCGCGAGAAACTATTTTGAGTATTTCTTGTATTGATTTTTCTAGATATTGCTGCCATTTAAGCAATTGTACGGGGTTGAAAACAGTCGGTGTCTCAGACGTATTTGAGGTTGTAGTGGAAGAAGAAACTGCTTGATGTTGTTTTTCCAGGATAGTTATATCTGGGAATTGTTGCGGTTGCTGGTGTTCGCTGCTAGTTAAAGCTAGCAACTGCTCGGTTGCCTGCTTGCCTAAATTACGGATATCCTGTTGTAGGTGTTGCCGCTGGCTCAAGCTCAAATGCAAAAAGTTGTGAGGATATCCGTGGGTACACAAATGGTAGCTAGCTAGAATTAATTGCTGTCGCACAGCTTGTCCTAATGTGCTCAGGTAACTGGCATAAGCAATTTGAAGTTCTTGTGCGATCGCGGCTATGGCCTGTTCTAAGGCTGCTATATCCCGCTCTATTCGCTCGATCGATCTCACCATATTTTCTCGTTATGGTCTGTTTGAACCCAATTGGCAATAGCAGACAACTATACCTATAATGCTTGAGTTGGCAGTTTTCCCCTCCAAGTTTAGTATGCACGATTGTGTCAATCAAAGACAGGCCGCAACTTGGTGCTACAGCAGCTTTTGCTTGACCTGCCTTGGAATAAATAAGGTAAGCAACGCAATACAAGTTTGCCTAAATATGCGTTTGTAGAGCTGGTTGTGCAGTAATTTGTTATTTGCTACCTACTTGTCCCATTTGTGCTGCTACTTCTTCAGCAAAGTTACTTTGTTGCTTTTCAATTCCTTCGCCCAGAACGAAGCGAACAAAGCGACGCACTTGGATGTTTTCACCTAGTTGGGCGATCGCTTGTTTGACTAGTTCGTCTACAGTGATACTTTGATCGCGAATGTAGGGCTGATCTAGCAACGTTAATTCCTTCAGTCGCTTTTCAATTCGTCCCTGAACGATTTTTTCTTTCACCGCTTCTGGTTTGTTGCTCAAATCATCCCGTCCCATTTCAATTTCTTTTTCCTTAGCCACAACTTCGGGTGGAATGTCTGACACTTTTACATATTCAACGTTGGGACAAGCCGCAATTTGCATGGCTATATTCCGCACCAGAGTTTGAAACTCTTCGCGGCGAGCAACGAAGTCAGTCTCGCAGTTGACTTCTACCAGCACACCGACTCTACCACCAGTGTGGATGTAGCTGCCGATCAGTCCTTCTGCTGCTACTCGATCTGCTTTTGCTCCGGCTTTGGCTATACCTTTTTTCCGCAGCCATTCTTCGGCTTTGGTCAGATCGCCATTGTTTTCTAGCAGCGCTTTTTTACAGTCCATCATACCAGCGCCTGTTTTTTGGCGTAGCTCTTGGACAAGTTTTGCAGATATTTCCGCCATTTTGCCTCAATTCCTACTTGACTGACAGTTGTAATTGCTCTGGGATGCGTGAGTATTTCTATCTTACTCACGAAGAAGAATTGATTTGAGATTTTAGCGAGCGATTCATCATTCTTCGTCTTCATCGTCGGGAATGAGCGAATCGGTGTAATCGCTTTCTTCTTCCTCGTAATCTTCTTCTGCGCCTTCGTATTCTTCTTCGTATTCCTCTTCTACTTCCAGCTGACCGTGACGCCCTTCGTAAATCGCATCCGCCAATTTACCAATTATTAACTTGATAGAGCGAATCGCGTCGTCATTGGCTGGGATAGGAATATCTACTAAATCTGGATCGCAATTTGTATCTAACATTGATACAATCGGGATTCCTAGTTTAATGCATTCTTGAACTGCGTTGTATTCTCGCCGTTGGTCCACAATCACGACTACATCTGGGACCTTGCGCATGGTTTTTATGCCGCCTAAGTATTTTTGAAGCTTTGCCAATTCCCGGCGTAGCATGGAGGCTTCTTTTTTAGGCAGCAAGTCCAAGGCGCCGCTTTCTTCCCGGCGTTCTAGTTCTTTAAGACGCTCTACCCGTGTTTTGATTGTTGTCCAGTTGGTCAGCATTCCGCCCAGCCAACGTTGGTTGATATAATGGGCTCCGCAGCGAGTAGCTTCTTGGGCAATAATGCCGGCTGCTTGTCGCTTGGTACCAACAAAGAGGAATTTTTTGCCCTGCTCGGCTTGCGATCGCATGTAAGCGTATGCTTCTTCCATTAACTGGGCGGTTTGCACCAAGTCAATGATGTGTACTCCGTTGCGAGCAGTATATATGTAAGGAGCCATTTTCGGGTTCCACCGGCGAGTTTGATGACCAAAATGAACCCCTGACTCCATCATTTGAGCCAATGAAACTACTGGCATATTTTCTCAACTCCTATTCGGGTTAAACCTCCATCCAGGTGTATTTCCGTGCGGGAAACACCCGAACTCCCGGATGTGCGAGATTGTGGAACCATACTAGGGTAACATATTTCTGAGCATTAATGCCTCGCCGGGGTAGTTACTTTCCCTGCATCAACTACTCTCAAAGCACAGCACAAAAAAGTGTTAGTTATCGCAGCTGAGCATAAGCTTCGTAAACGCCTTTGACGTTATACCAATTGAGAAAAATGCGAGCTATTTCTAAAGCTAATTGGGGTTTACCTAAATTAATTAGCCATTGCAGCAAAGGAGCCATTGTACGCTCGTTGAGAGTGCCATTTAAGGAGAGAATTCCCCACAATAAACGGTGCAACCAAGTCATTTGAATCATCATTCGTACTTCCCAAGTCGGGTGTTTTTGATAAAACAAAACTCCCATGCGTCCCCGCTGAATTTCTTTATCTATCAAGCGGGGAATTTGCTCTAGGCTAAAGGGGGGATGCCAGTGATAACCCACAGCTGCAGGACATTTAATTAATTTCAATCCTAGTTTTTTCAACCTGACGCCTAATTCTAAATCTTCCCAACCATATAGTTGAAAGCGGGTGTCAAAAAGCCCTGCTTTTTCTAACCAGTGTTTGGGAATGGCGACGTTACCCGTGGCGAAAAATGCTGCGGAAAAATCGGTGATTTTGTAAGGTTCAGAGGTAGGATTGTGGAAATTGCAAGTATTAATTACCGCACCGTAGGTAAAAAAGCGATCGCTTTTCAGTTTCTTTTGTCCCTGTTTGAGAGCATCAACATGGGCTTGGAGAAAATTCTCTGTTACTACTAAATCACTATCTATAAAAACAATAATGTCTCCTTGCGCTTGTTTGATTCCCAAATTTCGGGCGGCTGCCGGTCCCTGGTGTTGTTGTTGAAAGCTGCGCAGATGGGGAAATTCGTCTTTGCATTCTGCTAAAAACTCCCACGTACCGTCAGTTGAACCATCATCCACCACCACAACCTCGTAACCGCTTGCACTTGCTGCACTCAATTTCTGCACTTGTAGGGCGCGAAGGCATTTTTCCAGGATCGGCTTGCGATTGTATGTTGGAATCACAATGCTAACAAACACAGTTTTGCTCACCACAGTATCGTCCATATTTAGGACAATCTAAACACAAATACTGTTCCGCCACCGTACCAGCTTTACTCCTGAAACTATGAATTAAATCATTCTTTTTTCGAAAAATATTCACCTCGATTGTGCTCACCAGACATAAATAAAATTATATTTATCTGAACAAATTATCAAGATATTAGGGATTTTGGGGATATACCCATTACTTCTGATTAACCAAAATATAACCTCATATTAACATGAATCGCTTAAATTGTAGTCGTCAATAATAAACCCATTATCTGTTCTTGGGAGGCGGGAAAATTTTTCTACAGGTGAGAATTCTGTGAGGAAAGACATAGGTGTCGTCTCTTTTTGTCTGTTATGTGAAATTAAAGTTTTTGCGGAATTTCCCAACAAGCTTTCTGGACTAAAAAATTTGAGTTTGTTTGGTGTGCGCTAGCGCTAAAACATGCCACTTTCTTCAAAAGAGGAAAACTTAATGTCCAAATTAACTCGCAGAGAAATTTTAATATTTTTTGCCGGCACCGCTGGTGCTGCCGTTTTTGGGGATACCATTTTAGATGGTGTTGCCGATCGCCTTCAAGCGGAAGCTAAAAGCATACCGTTGGACTTTACACCCGTGCGCTTACCGCATCCTTTACCAATTTATCAACAGGTAAATAGCTATCTAGCTACAGGAATTGGACAGGGAAAAGTACTAAAGGCATCTCGAGATGCTAAATTAGATACCTACAACGTTATTGACGATGTAGTAGTTCCTCCAGAATACGAGCGTTATGTAATTGTAAGTTGGGGCGATCGCGTCTTTCCTAACCCTGAAGAATATTTTGGCTACAACTGCGATTACACCGCTTTTCTTCCCATTGGTAAAAATACGGACGATGGCTATTTGTGGGTGAATCACGAATATGTCAGCTACCCGATGTCTGATTTATTACTAGAGAGTAACAGCGATCTGCAGGGATATCCTACGGCATTTTCTCAGGTAATTGGTTGGTCTTTGCCCCCGACAAAAAATTTGGAGGCAGAAGGGGAATTTTTATACAACCAAGGAGGCTCGGTGGTCCGCATCTGTCGCCGAAATGCTAAAAGGCGCTTTGCTGTGGTCAAAGATGCCAAAAATCGACGCCTTCATGGTCTTTCGGGATTGAAAATCAACAGCCGTCGCAGCGATGGCTACCAAAATATTACTTCTTGGGGAACTCGCAGCTACCAGCAAGGCGATTTTAACTCTTTAATTGCAACCGGTCCATCTGCCACAGAAGTTTTTAACCTTAGTTCTGATGGCTTGGGTAACGAAATTATCGGTACTGCTTTTAACTGTTCTGGCGGAACAACGCCGTGGGGAACAATCCTAACAGCAGAAGAAAACTTTCAAGGTACGGTAACAGAAGCAGTTAAACCCGATGGTACTCAAACAGATTACACAGAGAACACGCCCGGAAAAACTTTTGGCTTAGTTGGAGAAAAATACGGCTGGATGGTGGAAATCGATCCTGCAAATCCCAATTTTCGTCCCCGCAAACACACTTGCTTGGGCCGTTTCCGCCATGAAAACATTGCCATACGCGTTCAACCGGGTAGGAAATTAGTTGCTTACATGGGTGATGACAGGCGTGGGGGACATACCTGGAAATTTGTCAGTGCAGGTACTGTCTACAACCCGAAAGATAAAAATAACAGCAGTTTGTGGGAAAAAGGTACTCTTTTTGTCGCCCGTTACCATCCCGACGGTACGGGTGAGTGGATACCCTTACTGTTAGATACTCCCACCAATCCCATTCCACCAACGGTGATTTCTTCTGTGGAATACGCTGCTTTAGGAAAAGCTCAAAGGAATGGTCTTTTAAAGTTACCGAGGCGCAAAGGAATTGCAGGTGAAACAAAAGATGGTGGTGCGTTCAACTGCGATCGCCAAAATGAAGCCAAAGCTTTACCAGATTATCAAAACAAAACCTTATCTGACTTTTACACCAGTCAAGGTGCTATTTTGTGCGATGCTTTCTTAGCAGCGAATTTAGTTGGAGGAACTCCCACCGCTCGTCCGGAAGACTTAGAAATTCATCCCTTTACCCAGGAAGTGTTCATTGCTTTTACCGATGGTGCACCGGGAAGCGACGGTTATCCAGATTCGCGGATTTTTCAAGTGGCCAAGTTAAGTTCCGAGGTGAATGCCACCCAGCAATCTGGAGGACTTTACAAGATTATAGAAGATAGCAGTGACGGTACCGGTCGCACCTTTCGCTGGCAAAGATTTTTGCAAGGAGGAGAAGCAGGCTCGGTAAACGGGGCTGGTTTTGCGAACATAGACAACTTAGTGTTCGATCGCCAAGCCCATGTTTGGGGTGTGATCGATATGTCCACCGAAACCCACAATGGTTTCAACACTGGTGCTGCGGGTACTCCAACTAAGGTCGAGCATGCAGTCAGCGGTAACGTTTCCAATCTCACTGCTGTTTTTGGTAACAACTGGCTGTTGTTTATCCCCACCATTGGTCCTCATGCTGGAAAAGTCATTCCTTTTGCCTACGGACCGGTACGTTGCGAAATGACAGGACCGACTTTTGTGGAAGATACTCTCATTATTTCCGTACAGCATCCCGGCGAAGATTGTCCGATCAACGATGGTAAAATTCTCAGCCGCAGTATCGAGTTACTGGATTTGAATGGAAATATCTTCAATCAAACTCGCAGCGTACCTCGTGGTAGCAGCTGGCCTAGCAATATTTCTCCTACGGATGGTGGTAAGGGTGAAGCAACGGGTATACCGCGTCCATCGGTAATTGCTATCCAGCGTCGCAACAATCGTGGCAGATTTGTTTAGCGTCCTTACCAGCAAACTACCGTGGAGTTTTATATTGAAATCTCCACGGTATGTTTGAAATTGCAGATAATTCTGAGTTGCGTAGTTAAAGTTATGCCAAGGGTAATTAGATATAATAATCACTCACTATGCAGCTTTTTCTAACTGGAGAAATTGATGGGTCGTGCCAAAAAGGTTGTACTGGCATATTCTGGTGGAGTAGATACATCTGTGTGCATTCCCTACCTCAAGCATGAGTGGGGTGTGGAAGAAGTGATAGCTTTAGCAGCAGATTTGGGTCAGAAAGAGGAATTAGAAGCAGTTCGAGAAAAAGCGCTCAAATCAGGTGCAAGCGAATCACTAGTGGTAGACGTCAAAGAAGTTTTTGTCAAAGATTATGCTTTTAGCGCTATTCAAGCTAATGCTGTTTACGAAAATCGCTATCCTTTAACCACAGCTCTTGCTCGACCGCTAATTGCTAAGCTCCTGGTGGAAACAGCAGAAAAATACGGTGCGGATGCGATCGCTCACGGTTGCACCGGTAAGGGAAACGATCAAGTTCGTTTTGATGTGTCTTGTGCTGCTTTGAATCCCAACCTCAAGATCCTTGCACCCGCAAGAGAATGGGGAATGAGTCGCGAGGAAACTATTGCTTATGGAGAACGATTTGGCATTCCAGCGCCTGTGAAAAAATCTTCTCCTTACAGCATTGACAAAAATTTACTCGGTTGCAGTATTGAAGCGGGGATACTGGAAGATCCCCAAGTGGAACCACCAGAAGAAATTTTTCAAATGACTAAGGCGATCGCTGACACGCCCGACAACCCAGAATACGTGGAAATTGGTTTTACAAAAGGAGTTCCCACCAGTCTCAACGGCGAACAGAAAAATCCTGTAGAACTAATTGCACAACTCAATTTCATTGCTGGAAACCACGGTGTCGGACGTATCGATATGATCGAAAATCGCTTGGTGGGTATTAAATCGCGGGAAATATACGAAGCTCCGGCGATGGTAGTTTTAATTCAAGCCCACCGCGACTTGGAAAGTCTGACCCTAACGGCAGATGTTACCCACTACAAGCGAGGTGTGGAAGAAACCTACAGTCAGTTAATTTACAACGGCTTGTGGTACAGTCCTCTGAAGGCGGCCTTAGATGGGTTTATTCGAGAAACTCAACAGCGAGTTTCTGGAACGATCGCGGTTAAGCTATTCAAGGGTAATGCTACCGTGGTCGGACGTCGTTCTGAAAATTCTTTGTACGCCCCTGATTTGGCAACCTATGGATCCGAAGACCAATTTGACCACAAGGCCGCGGAAGGATTTATCTACATTTGGGGTTTACCTACTCGCATTTGGGCAAGACAAACAAGAAAGATAAATGAATCCTCGAGCTTTTCCTAATCCTTAGCTTCCAGTCCTTGTTGCCGAGCTTCCCACCACAAGGGTATGACTATAACAGCAATAAGGATTGCTAAGGCGGCGATCGCAAATTGGCTGACCCAGGCTACCAATTGTTCTAGAGAGATGATTTTACCTGCAAAGAAAGCAAGCGTTACCATAACGCTAGCCCAGACGCTGGCTCCCATCAGGTTGAATACAAAGAATTTGCCAAAGGACATTTCTGCAATCCCGGCGATGGGTGCAGCAAATATTCGTAATAGGGCAAAAAAACGCCCAAAAAAAACTGCTTTGGCTGCGTTTTCAGAAAATTGTTTCTTGATATGCAAAAGTCGAGCTTCTGATATTCTCAACAGGCTACCAACTCTCACCAGCAAAGGCCAGCCACCAGCTCTACCAATCCAGTAACCGCAAATTCCGCCAATGGTAGCTCCTGCGATCGCATCTCCAAGAACTAGCCAATAATTCAGTTCTTGATTGCCAGCTAGGAAACCTCCCACTAACGTTACGGTCTCACCTGGAATGGGAATGCCCAAATTTTCTAATAATACTCCCAAAAATATTGCCCAGTAACCATAGACGCGGGCAAGTTGTTGGACGTTGTCTAGCGAGATGAACTCTAGAGACATTCAATACCGCTACCTTTACAAATTTTTACTTTCACTATCATGTTGGCTTTTTTTCAGTGCCCGTGTCAATGCAGCTGCCTGCGATGTAAATCTACTGACTCCATGTGGTGATTTTTCATGAAAACTTTATAAAATCCCTTAGTTATTATAAAGTTTTATTAAATGATATTGATGTTACCGAAATTCCAGGGCAGTTGTGCCTATATTGGGGTAAGTTAAAACAATTTATACGGCATAAATACTGATGCTACCTTAGAGATTACTAAGTAAGGCAGTGTTTGTGTCTGTTTTCGACATTTTTAGTTTTTCAACTACCCAGTGAAGTTCATGACTGTAAAATCAGAACATCAAGTAATTTTGTTCAAACCGCAAGGACGCATAGACTTACACGGTGGTATGGCTTTGAGTGAAAAGATGGCTGGAGTAGTACCCCAGCGTGACCAACTCTGGGTTATCGATCTAGGCGAAGTCGATTTCATGGATAGTTCTGGGTTGGTTTCACTAGTTCAAGGACTGAAAGCTGCACGTCAAAGTGGTTGTCGTTTAGTACTGTGTAACGTTCAAGCTCCCGTGAGATTAATTTTAGAGCTTACCCAGCTAGATTCAGTATTTGAAATTGTTAACACTTATGAAGACATTGCCGAATCGGCAAAAGCCGTTTGCTGCTAAAACAGAAGAGGGATTAGTTAATTTGACACCGGACGGGGAAAGTTTGGCAAGTCTATACCGCTGTGGGAACTAGTACGATTTTTTAAGGCCAAACGATAACTTACGCTTTGCAGTTCTGCTTGCAGGCGACGGTTTTCTCTTTGTAAGCTTGCAACCTTTTCTCTAACCGGAGCCATGCGCTCCTCAAACTTACGACGATAAATTTGAGGTAACTCCTGTACTACTTGCTCTAACATCCGACTGCGATCGCTTAGTTCTTGCACTGATTGTCGCAACTGGTAAATCTCGCTATCTCGAGTTGCTATTTGCTCTTGGTAAAACGCCACCTGTTGCTCAACAGCTTGTAGTTGTTCTTGTAAAGCTTGCAGATGATTTTGATAGCGTTCTGACACTTCTGGTTGAGGCATATAGTTAGTATTACCCTTCACCAACCGGAAGAGCTCTTGAGATAACTGTTGCACTAATTGGTCGCGAAGCTGCAATTCTTGACGCAATTTCGATACTTCTGCAGACAGTGCTTGAATGGTGGAGTTGTCAGTTTGACTCACGGTGGCAACCAGCTCCCATGTAGTAATTGTTGCAATTAATAAAGGTAATAATACTTATAAAATCAGAAAGTGATTAGATACAAGTACTTGCTAATTTAGCATTAGCGGCAAAATGAGCAAGTAGGAAAAGGCAATTTTTTTAACTTTTTAAAAAACTTAACTCCCGACGGACGAGGGTGCTTTTGTTGTGCTTTTTTAACAGTGAGTAACCACCATTGATTTCCGGGTAAGGGAAAATACACAGCTAACTAGCTGCTTTTTAACCACACCCGGGATTGGAGAGAATCTTCAAGCAACTTCTGTAGAAACTTTAGGCTGTTGTAGCTGTTGCTTTATAGTCAGATAGCGAATAACTTCTTCACTCAAACGCATGGCGCGCTCTAAAACAGCGACAACGTTTCCAGAAGCGGTGTAGTTCATCTGAATGTAGATACCATCCCGTTGCTTGTTAATTTCATAAGCTAAACGACGCTTGCCGCGGTTTTGAATTTGGATGTTATCAGCACCTTGTTCTCGCAGCAAATTCTCGTATTTAGCAATAGCTTGTTCTACCTGCTCGTCTCCCAGATCTGGGCGCAGTATGTACATTGTTTCGTAAGCTGTCTGCATTGTGGCATTCTCCTTTTGGACTGTACGGCTGCTGCTGTTAATAGGGATTTGTTGTTGTTTTTAATACAACACCCCCTCAACATCTCCAGCAACAAGGAACTATAATCTTACCAGTTTTTCATTTTAATGCTGAGCTGCATCGACCAAATTAGTCATTAGTTTGTCAATACCAAACTATGGGCTATTGATATTGAGAGGTGATTTGATCTGATAAAGAGGAATTTATTAAAGCTATGGCACAGCGGTATGTACGAGTTCAAAATCAACAAGGACAAGTTTATTACGGGTTGTTACAACTATCTTTAAAGGTGCAGGTTTTGGATGCTCCTCCTTGGTTGCAAGGACAACCTACTGATTTGATTTTGGAACCAGACAACTACGAAATCTTGGCTCCCTGTGCTCCCTCCAAAATCGTTGCGGTAGGAAAAAATTATGCTGAACACGCTGCAGAAATGGAAAGTGAAGTTCCTGGAGAACCACTGCTTTTTTTAAAACCTCCTAGTTCTGTGATTGCTTCTCTTTCCAAAATTCTGTATCCGCCGCAATCAAAACGAGTAGACTATGAAGGAGAGTTGGCGTTGGTAATTGGCGATCGCGCTTTTGATTGCACTACAGAACAAGCGCAGACGAAAATTTGGGGTTATACGATTGCCAACGATGTGACAGCGCGGGATTTACAAAGAAAAGATATTCAATGGACCCGAGCGAAGGGATTTGACAGTTTCTGTCCCTTGGGCCCGTGGATTGTCCGCGAACTTAGTCCCGGGGCGAGATTGCAAACTTTTTTGAATGAAAGCACTACCCCTGTACAATCTGCGACTATTGACCAGATGGTGTTTCCCCCAGATTTTCTTGTCTCCTATATCAGCAAGGTTATGACTTTGTTACCGGGAGATGTGGTCCTGACCGGTACACCCATGGGAGTAGGTCCTTTAAAAATAGGCGATCGCGTGCGTGTAGAAATAGAAGGTATTGGTCGCTTGGAGAACACCGTGGTAGCTCGTTAATTGCTAGCGCGGTAATTGCATGTACACTGCATCGGAAATTGCAGGAATTTCTGCGTAACGCCCCCATAAAGACTGGATAACAGAATATGCAGACGCCGCCACTATACCCAAGAAAATAGTCGTATAAAGCGTTTGCATGGCAAAATTTCCTGCTGGCAGCAAGCCTACCACATCCGTGAGAACGCCAAACAAAAACACAATGATATCTAAAAGGATTGCTTGCAGAGTGTTGAAACGAATAAAGTGACTGATTTTTTCGTTTCTGACTACAAAGATAAACAAAGCAAAGAAAATAATCAGCCCCGCGTAACGAACACCATAGTAAACTCTTAACAACGGCAATAAAGGCAAAAATAGCACTTGCAAAAATGGAAACTGCGTCAAGAAAAATTGACCGTAGACAAAAACCTCCACAATGGGAAGCAAATAAGGCAAACAAGCAAAAATTCGCTCTGGAAACGTTGTAGACCCGCGCCAAGTCATGCTGCGTTCTCCTGTTATGAAACTCTTGTCGTCTATGAACTTAGAATAACGCAGTTGAGTTGCTTGTTATCTTTTCTAATATTCCCTCATTCTACATTGACAACTCGAAAACCCATCATGCACTCATACTGTTGCGGCTGTCGCTCAGTAATTTCACGCACGGCGTGACCGCAGCGAAGTTGACCTTGATGCCAGCGAGGAAGACCGCTGCTGTTGGCCATTAAGCAAGATTGGCAAACTTGCTGAGGGGTAAGGATTTGATCCTCAATCAAAATTACCAGCATCCAATCTCTCCTGTAAATTCTCAAATGTTTTTCACGTTTTCCCCTTGGACTGCGAATTTTTTGGCTGTAATTGGCGATTTGATGCTGCAAGTAACAAGCAAGTAAAAATTGTCCCTTTTTCTTACTTACTTGTTAATTTTATTGCTTTAATAATGCTTTTGTGCGGCGAGCAAATTCGTCCAAGCGGACTCGAGTTAATTGTAAATGGGAACAACTGATTTGTAGTAAAAACAAATACATAAATTTACGACAGCGACCATCATAAATAGTTCATACTTGATATAGAAAACAGCGTTATGATAATTAACGCACTGACCGGATAGGCGTAGAAATCTTCAAGTCGAATCCACAGTCAGAAACTTCTCAAAGCAGTGAAGCTGTTGATTTGCAACTTGTAAGTACGCTGCTCAACTATTGTGCCATTTGATTTCAGGATAACTAAAAGTGACTAGAACTAATTTAGATTTTTTGGTCTCCGGCGATCCGATAGTTGCGGATTTGATTAACAAAGAATTACAACGCCAACGCCACCACTTGGAGTTGATCGCTAGTGAAAACTTTACCTCTGCTGCAGTACTGGCTGCACAAGGTTCGGTACTCACCAATAAATACGCCGAAGGATTACCTGGTAAACGTTACTATGGTGGTTGCGAATTCATAGACGAAATTGAACAGCTTGCCATCGATAGAGTCAAAAAATTATTTGGCGCCGCTCATGCTAACGTGCAACCGCACTCGGGTGCACAAGCTAACTTTGCAGTGTTTTTAACGCTGCTAGAACCGGGAGACACAATTATGGGGATGGACTTGTCCCATGGTGGACATTTAACCCACGGTTCACCCGTAAACGTTTCTGGTAAATGGTTTCGAGTCGTTCATTACGGTGTTGACCAACAAACAGAACAACTCGACTACGATCGCGTTCGCGAGCTGGCGCTGAGGGAGCGTCCAAAGCTCTTAATTTGCGGTTACTCTGCTTATCCCCGCGTGATTGACTTTGCCAAATTCCGTACTATTGCAGATGAAGTTGGTGCTTATTTGCTGGCGGATATTGCTCACATAGCTGGTTTGGTTGCTAGCGGACTGCACCCCGACCCCATCCCCCATTGTGATGTTGTCACAACTACCACCCATAAAACCCTGCGCGGTCCTAGGGGCGGTTTAATAATGACCCGCGATCCAGAATTAGGTAAAAAATTGGACAAAGCTGTTTTCCCCGGAAGTCAAGGAGGACCTCTAGAACACGTGATTGCAGCTAAAGCAGTAGCTTTTGGGGAAGCTCTCAAACCTGAGTTTAAAACCTATAGCAGACAAGTGATTGAAAATGCCCGTGCTTTGGCTGCACAACTGCAAAAGCGTGGTTTGAAACTAGTATCCAATGGTACGGACAATCATTTAATGCTCGTGGATTTACGCAGTACAGGCTTGACCGGAAAGCAAGCGGAACAGTATTTAAGTGCCGTCAATGTCACAACTAACAAAAATACGGTTCCTTTCGACCCACAGTCACCATTTGTAACCAGCGGTCTGAGATTAGGTTCTCCAGCGATGACAACACGAGGATTAAAAGTCGCAGAATTCACAGAAATTGGTGATATTATTGCCGATCGCCTGCTGAATCCAGATTCCCAAACGGTGCGGGAAGATTGTCGACAAAGAGTAGCAGCTTTATGCGATCGCTTCCCCCTATATCCCCACTTGCAAATTCCCGTACCAGCTTTGACCTAAGGAATAGGGAATTGTTAGTAGTTAGTAGGAAAGAAGGCAAAACAGAAGTACCCTTATCTGTTGGTAGAAGATTTCCCACGCTTGAAAGCAAGGAGTTTAATTAACCTTCTACCCCAGAGCCTTCTGCCTTTTTTCTGGTAATTTCAAAAGCAGGTAAACAAAATTAAATTACCAGCAATTAAATTCATCACCAGCTACTAGCTACTGGCAATTTATGAGTGCAGAAATTATTTGTGTAGGGACAGAGTTGCTATTAGGAAATATCCTCAATAGCAATTCACAATTTTTAGCAATTGAATTAGCAAAGCTAGGCATTCCCCATTACTATCAAACTGTAGTAGGAGACAATCTCCAAAGACTCAAGCACGCTATTGATATTGCAACTAAAAGAGCGGAAATTTTGATTTTTACAGGTGGACTTGGACCCACACCCGATGACCTGACCTGCGAAGCGATCGCTGACTTTTTTGCCGTTCCTTTGGTAGAAGATGCGGAAATTATTGAAGATATTACCCAGAAGTTGCAAGCACGCGGCCGTCCTGTAACTCCCAACAATCGCAAGCAAGCTTTAATCCCTCAAGGAGCAACGATCTTACCCAACCCAATTGGAACAGCACCAGGCATAATTTGGCAACCTCGCCCGGGACTGACTATCTTGACCTTCCCCGGCGTACCTGGCGAATTGCAACGGATGTGGAAAGAAACAGCAGTACCCTATCTGCAAAGCCAAGGTTGGGGTAAGGAAGTTATTTACAGTCGAATGTTAAAATTTTGGGGCATCGGTGAATCTGCTTTAGCCCAAAAAGTCTCAGCCTACTTTGACTTACCTAACCCCACAGTTGCACCCTATGCAAGTAAGGGAGAAGTTAAATTACGAATATCCGCCAAAGCTGCTTCCGAAACAGAAGCACAAAAGTTAATTGCTCCTATAGAACAACAAATCAAAGAAATTGCTGGACTAGATTACTACGGCGCCGACGACGATACCCTCGCTTCTGTGGTTGGTCACAGTCTGCGCCAGGCAAAACAAACGCTTTCTGTGGCAGAATCTTGTACGGGTGGTGGACTTGGACAAATGTTGACAGAAGTATCTGGTAGCTCTGATTACTTCTGGGGAGGAATTATTTCCTACCATAATTCTGTCAAACACACCCTTTTAGGAGTAGATCCAAAAGATTTAGCAAGATTTGGAGCAGTAAGCGCTACTGTTGCCAAACAAATGGCACTAGGAGTGCGATCGCGCCTTGATACTTCTTGGGGATTAAGCATCACCGGTATTGCAGGACCAACCGGTGGAACCGAGACAAAGCCAGTAGGTCTAGTCTACATCGGTTTAGCAGAACCAGATGGCAATGTCGAAAGTTTTGAATATCACTTCGGTACAAGACAAAGTCGCTCCTTGATCAGACATTTAAGCGCCTGTACAGCATTGGATCTGCTGCGACGGAAGTTATTAAGAGGCTCTTGAGCTAAGTTGGTTTCAACGCAGAAAGTCAAAACAATTTCAACTTTTGCATCTTTTTGTTTTCTGCCTTGAAGCCTTCTATATTTTAAATCCTCCAGAACTTTATCTGGAATTTCCGGAATAAATTTCTCATAAGAATAACTCTAATCATTTGTTCTTTTTCAGTAACTGAATTTAAACCAATAGCTTTTTAATTTTTTTTGATAATAATTATGCCATCGGAAATTTATTTGGCATTCAAGCTTACAAAAATTGCGACAATAGCTCCTCAAAACCCATTGATTATAAATAGAAAAAGAGAAATTTCAACTTTTAAGATAACATCTATTTTCAAAAAATTGAATAGAAGTTTCAATCCCTAATAGGGAGTAAGAGAAATTTCAACTGGATTTTAGGTGGTATAGATCCGGTTGCGGGACTGTTTCAATCCCTAATAGGGAGTAAGAGAAATTTCAACTGCTATTTTTTGTCCATATATATAAGATATAAAGTTTCAATCCCTAATAGGGAGTAAGAGAAATTTCAACTTCATAACTGAAAAAGGTGCAGCGATCGCACTAAATGTTTCAATCCCTAATAGGGAGTAAGAGAAATTTCAACTGCCCAGGCACGAGCAGATAATGCGAGACCAGAGGTTTCAATCCCTAATAGGGAGTAAGAGAAATTTCAACCATTTAATTGCGTAAAGATTTTGTTCTGTTATCGAGTGGTTTCAATCCCTAATAGGGAGTAAGAGAAATTTCAACAGAATTGTATTCTCTTTTTACTGGAGGTAACGATTTTGTTTCAATCCCTAATAGGGAGTAAGAGAAATTTCAACCCGTACCAGCGGTATCCCGCATCGGTGGATGCCCGTTTCAATCCCTAATAGGGAGTAAGAGAAATTTCAACTTCGGCAGCAAAAGAAGAAAAATACTGGCGACACTGGAGGTTTCAATCCCTAATAGGGAGTAAGAGAAATTTCAACTAACGCATATATAAATCCTCAAGACAACAAAGCTATTAGTTTCAATCCCTAATAGGGAGTAAGAGAAATTTCAACCGCTTTCCAAAGCAGGACTATCTGAATAAGAACTGGGTTTCAATCCCTAATAGGGAGTAAGAGAAATTTCAACCATCAAGCGATCGCAGCTGAAGACGGATTATCCTACGGTTTCAATCCCTAATAGGGAGTAAGAGAAATTTCAACCTTTATGACGAGTTTCAATTTTAATAAAACCTTTAGTTTCAATCCCTAATAGGGAGTAAGAGAAATTTCAACATTACAAAAAGGAATTTCTTTTTTTAATTCTGCAATAAGTTTCAATCCCTAATAGGGAGTAAGAGAAATTTCAACCAAATTAAATAAAGCCGAATTCGATCTTAAAGGTTTCAATCCCTAATAGGGAGTAAGAGAAATTTCAACGAGCCAAGCTCCTTGGAACTAAATTAGATGGCGCCGTTTCAATCCCTAATAGGGAGTAAGAGAAATTTCAACTGATTCGCCTACTTTGTAAACCCAATAAATACCCAAAGCGTCGTTTCAATCCCTAATAGGGAGTAAGAGAAATTTCAACACT
>Ga0272448_1000466_pt1 | contig 62543 bp, 64 predicted proteins | sample YNPCB0191_FD_202220 | JGI IMG/M metagenome (GOLD analysis project Ga0272448, IMG submission 202220) | Hot spring sediment microbial communities from Yellowstone National Park, WY, United States - YNP-CB-019-1 | ecosystem: Environmental > Aquatic > Thermal springs > Hot (42-90C) > Sediment... | reverse complement strand
GCCTATGAGGATAAAATTGCGCACAACAAATGTAATCGAAAGGGCATTCCGGGAGGTTAGAAGAAGGACACGTCCTATGAGCTGCTTTAATAATAACCAGAGCATTGAGAGGATCATATATGCGGTATTGAGTCATTTAAATGACCAATGGGGAAGAAAACCTTTAAAAAAATTTACACAAAACAATTGACATTACCTAGTGTGGGTGTTTGTCTACATGCTTGTATGGTGACTTATGGCATGAGTTTTGACCTGATAAGCCGTATCATGGCAGAGAGTTCTCCGTCAGAGATTTTCTCGGTAGCTATGGTGTTTCCCTGTATGTAGGGACCTATGGCTCTTAGAATGTCATTACTGAGATGGCCGTACTGGCCAAGGAATGATTGAAGGCGAGAGAAAAGACTAAATTCAAGTTTTTCCCGTTGGGAAAGGGATAGATATCTGTCGATTGTGGCGAGCATGGAAGAACGATCACGGGGCAACCTACCGTGGACATCAAGGAGATTCGCTGCACTATCACTCACAATGGTTGTTTCACAGTCTGTAGAGGCAACGATTGTTCGTATCTCCCGTACTACGTCTTCTTCAGTGGCTTCAGTAAAGGCACCCTCTTTAATCTTTTGGCTGAGAACTGTGTTGGGAAAGACCTCGAGGGAACGAAGTCTCACGTACTCTGGCTGCGCAAGGGTAAGTACGCGGGCAGTCTCGTAACCATGCTCTTCAGACCATTGCGCACCGCCCAGCCCCGGCATAACATATACAGAGCAGGAAATGCCTGCCTCCCGTGTTTTTTTACATGCTTCTATATGCTCTTCTGCTGTGACACCCTTCTTCATGAACTGGAGAACCCTGTTGTTGCCGCTTTCAAGACCAAAGTGAATGCGGTTCAGGCCTCCGTGATTCATCTTCATAAGGTCTTGAATGTCCATACGGGCTGCTGACTGCGTTCGGCCGTAGATGGTAAAGCGGCGAAGGGTAGGGAACTGTTCTTTGATGTATCCAAGAATCTCAGTAAACATATCAGATGGCACAAGGAGTGAGTTGGCATCACCTAAAAAGCAGGTTTCGCTGCCTGAGAAATGCCAGGATATGAGGTGGTACACACTATCCTCTATGGTGGGTTTCTCTTTAAACCATGAGGCGAACCATTTAACCCTCTCATCATCGTCACCATCACCGGAAATCTGTGTTTTTTCCATAGTCTTCTTCGTGTTATCAAGAGATTGTTCAGAATAGGAGGAAACGGATTCTACCTCTTTGATAAAAAGACCTGCCTGATGATAACTCTCTTCCACAGAGTAGGGAACGATAATATTTTGCTGTAACATGATCTCATAGATGCGTTTTGCCCTGTCTATGTCTTTTTTTATGTCATCAATAGTGCGACGTGAAAATTTAGCGCCCTGTTTATAAACAGGACAGAAGATACACCGATTCCATCCACAGTTTCGTGTGAGTCTGAAGGTAAGGCTATAATTCTCTGTGGGCGGTCGTATGGAACAGATTTCAAAGGGCTCAATGGTGTCTTTACTATTGTTCATATTGAATGGTATCGCCCTTATTATAAGAATAGCACGGTGTTTCAGGGCATGTCAATGGAATCACAGGTGAAGGAGGGGAGAAAAGCAGTGATTACTTATTGGTGAATAGTGATGAGTGAATAATCCAGAAGACAGGAGGCACAAGCCAGAATGAAAAACTGGGTTCATGATGGGACCATACACGATGCACGATACACGATGACCCATGAGCTATGAGCTATGAGCCATGAGCTAAATTGAACATTGAATCTTTCTCTCTTGCCAAAGCTTATAATGATATGTATAATCAGGAAATTTTTACTTAAGAGGCATGGCATGAAGATTCGATTTCTCGGTGCTGCACGGACAGTCACCGGATCCTGTTTTCACCTCACAGTCGGCGACCTTGAGCTCCTTGTTGATTGTGGCATGTTTCAGGGAAAGAACGGGGATGAGGTGAACAGGCAACCATTTTCCTTTAAACCGGAAGCAATTAGATACCTTCTCCTCACCCATGCCCATCTTGACCATTCGGGTCTTATTCCGAAGCTTGTGATGGATGGTTTTAAAGGAAATATTATTACCACATCAGCCACTGCAGAGCTTGTAGAGATTTTACTTGAGGATTCTGCCCATATTCAGGAAAAGGATGCAGAGTGGATGACAAAGAAAGCACTGAGGGCTGGGAAGGATGAGGTTTTTGAGCCCCTGTATACCACAGAGGATGTGAAAAAGGTATTACCTTTTTTTAAACATACCCCCTATGGGACCATAGAAAATCTCGGAACGCATGTGCGATACCGCTTCGTTGATGCAGGCCATATCCTTGGCTCTGGTTCACTGGAACTCTGGTGGCAGGATGGCGGAAGGGAGAAAAAGATTGTCTTTTCCGGTGATGTGGGAAAGAACGAAAACCCCATTATCAAAGACCCGGAGCACTTAACTGAGGCAGATTATATTGTTGTTGAATCCACATACGGCAACAGGTTCCATAAGAATATGGAAGAGAGCATCAATGAGATGGTAGATGCCATCAAAAGCACATTTGAAAGAGGTGGAAATGTTCTCATTCCTGCCTTTGCTGTGGGGAGAACCCAGGATATCCTCTATGTGTTGAATAAGCTTGTAAGGGAGAGGCGGCTTGAGGCACTGGATGTCTATGTGGATAGCCCCCTTGCAGACAAGGCAACAAGAATCTATCTTGACCACCCTGAATTCTTTGATGGAGAGGCAGTATCAGTATTCAAATTCAGAACCACTGAAGGTATGAGGGTCCACTTTACAACCACTGTGGAGGAATCCCAGAAGATCAACAGGATAAAATCAGGCGCCATCATTATTGCAGGAAGTGGCATGTGTGATGGCGGTAGGATTCGTCACCATTTCAAGCACAATATCTGGCGACCTGAGTGCAGCATCATTTTCACCGGGTTTCAGGTACAGGGAAGTCTTGGAAGACACATCATAGAAGGGGCAAAGACCGCCCGTATCCTCGGAGAAGAAATGGCAATACGGGCACGGGTATACACCATTGGAGGTTTTTCAGCCCATGCAGACCAGAAAGAACTCCTTGAATGGCTTGGCAGCTTTCAGAACAAACCCACTATATTTATTGTTCATGGTGAGGAGAGTGTTGCCCTTACCTTTGAACAGGTTGTGAAGGAAAGATACGGGTTCACAACCTATGTTCCAGTGAAAGGTGAGGCTTTTAATCTTTAAAAGTATGCTATGACCGACGAGAGAGAATATCAATTGAAATTGAGCAAAAAACGGAAAAAGACCATGACCCTCCAGGTTCGACGTGATGGAACTATCGTGATATATGCACCCCACTTAACACCACAGAAGGAAATAGAGCAATTCTATAATGAAAAAAGGCACTGGATACATGCAAAGCTTGCTCAAAAAAAAGAGCACGGGGAACTCTCAAACACAGCTCATACCTTTTCAGATGGGGATACCTTTCTGTACCTTGGAAGGGCATATCCTCTGTCAATCCATGACCATGACGGCAATTATCCGCCCCTCCGATTGCTCTTTGGTAACTTCCTCATACGGAGGGATAAGTTGAATGATGCCCGCAGGCTTTTTATTCAATGGTATAAAGAAAGGGCAGAGGAAGAGATAACAAAACGGGTCATTTTTTACAGCACCAAACTTAAACTCGTTCCACGAACAGTACGAATAACACATGCATGCACACGGTATGGTTCATGCTCATCCCATAATAGACTTTCATTCAGCTGGCGTATCATTATGGCACCGTACCCCATCATTGACTACGTGATAATCCACGAACTTATCCACATTAGGGAAAAGAATCATTCGAAACGGTTCTGGAAGGCACTCGCAGAGATACTTCCTGACTATAATGAACGGCGAACCTGGCTAAAAGAGAAGGGACACATGCTCTATATTTAAGGCGGATAAATTTTTTTCTTGAAAAACATGAAATAGTTATTTTACAATCAACTAACCCTTTACAAAAAGCATAGTGAAGACGTTTACCGCATAATTGTGCAAAAAGGGTGTTATAATCGTTATTGACTGACTCGTTAGTATAAAAGGGGGCTTCCAAATTGAAGCTTCATAAACTGAAACGGATCTTAAAAAAGCTATTCACCCCCATCACTATTATGCTCATCCCCCATAGCAGTACTAAAACTCTAAAACTCAAGATCCCTTCCATTGGTATTTTAATTTCAATTATTTTATGGGTCTGCGGTACCATATATATATTTTCAACAGCTGTGGAAACAATAGAATACCGCGCCATGAAAAGACAATATCGATACTATTCCCAGCAAATTAAGGAACTGAATTCCGCCATGGCCATTATCAAAAAGGCAGAGACAGAATTTAAAAGGCTCTTTCGCCTCGGCTCAAAAGAGAAGATTCTTGAACATATGGATACAGAGACAGGCAATGACCAGGGTTCAATAGACATGGAGAGCTTCAGGAAAGAGATTGCAAATGCTGTTGAAACAGTAACAGAAGTGAAAGAATTCTTACGGCAGCAGCGGAGCATCTATATTGCCACCCCCAAATTTTTGCCTGTGGAAGGAAGGATTACTTCCTATTTTGGTATGAGAGAGCACCCGCACCATGGTGAGGAAGAGTTCCATAGGGGTATTGATATCTCAGCGCCCCGCGGTACACCCATCAGGGCAACAGCCAGTGGTATTGTGAGCTATGCTGGAGGAAGTGGCATTAAAGGAAATGTTGTTGCCATTGAACACGGCGCAGGCTTTACAACAATCTATGCCCACAACAGTGTCAATACTGTAAAGGTGGGACAGGAAGTGCGCAAGGGTGATATTATTGCCTATGTTGGGGCAACAGGGAATGCTACAGGTCCCCATATCCATTTTGAGGTATGGAAGGACGGAAAGCCTGTGAACCCACTCAAATATGTGGGAAGGAGGTAGCATGTTTTCAAAAAAGCAGGATAAGCTTGAATCCCTTATAGGCCCGAACTCGAAATTCAGGGGCGACATAGAGACCAAGGGTACATTACGCATTGATGGTATGATGGACGGTAATATCAATGCAGACTGGGTAATCGTGAGTGAGAAGGCGTACCTGAAGGGAGATATTGTTGCCCGGGGCACTATCATTGGTGGAAAGATTGAAGGGAATATCAAAGCACGGGAACTGGTTGAGGTGCAATCAAAAGGTGTTGTAACCGGCGATGTTTATACGAGCAAACTCTCCATTATTGAGGGTGGCATACTCAACGGAAGAATCTCAATGCAGGGAGATGTGACAAAGGTCATCGATCTCCAGCACAAAGAAAAAAAAGAATAATAAATCTGGAGGAACCATGAAACGTATTGCGATGGTAACAGGAATAGTACTGTGCATGGTGTTGGCAGTATGTATGAGCCTGTGGGCGATTGAATTCTCTGCTGATATGATAACAAAAAGTGCTGGCCAGACCATTACAGGTAAGATGTACATGAAGGATAAGAAGATGCGTTCAGAGACACAGGGCCAGCCAGGCTATTCAATTGTCCGTATGGACAAGAATGTTGTATGGTTTGTCATGCCTGATACAAAAACATACATGGAGATGGCATACGATCCATCCCAGCAGCCAGCTCCTACTGAAAAGATGCACGGTGAAGTGAGTCGTAAACTTGTTGGCAAAGAGAAAATAGATGGCCATCCCACAGAGAAATACCTGGTCACTGTCAAGGACAAGGGGAAGACAAGCGAAATGTATCAGTGGATAGCCACAGACATAAAGTTTCCCATCAAGAGCGCAGCAGTGGACGGAAGTTACAGCGTTGAATACAAGAATATCAAGCAGTCAGCACCTGATAGTCTGTTTGAACTCCCTGCAGGATATAAAAAGATGACCATGCCTGCCATGCCGAAAGGCAGCACGAAAAGATAATAGTTTCGATTTTCAAGCTTTCAGAGCTTGGTACCACATTTGCCACAGAACTTTGCATCCATAGACATGGAGGCACCACAACCGGGGCATACCCTTTCTTGAGTGTCAGTTTTTTCTTGGTGCTCTTCTGTTTCATCTATCTTTTTACCACATTTGCCACAGAACTTTGCGTGAGGAGGGTTTTCTGCACCACAGGTGCATAGATTTTGAGAGGTTTTCTGCTTGTTTAAGGCTTCCTGCGCCTCCCTATGAACCTGTTCTAATTCCTTTTCTTTTTCATCTATCTGGGAATCGATTTTAAGGAGGCTTTCACATTTCTGATTGATTGTTCCTTCATCATAGGTCGTGCCTTCACGGAACATGGTATAGATTGTGTTCCCGAGTTCTTCAAGAAGGGTCTTCTTCTGTCTTTGAAGATTATCAATCTGTCCCTTTACCTTATTTGCCTCAAGCATCTCTTTTGATTTGATGCTTACAGTGGTAACGCCTTTGCTTATCCCTTCCTTCACCCTTTCAAAGAAATCAGCCATATGTATTCCTCCTTAAATGAGTTTAGCGCCGCACGCACTGCAAAACTGGTTGCCTCCATCGTTCTCTTGACCGCACTGGGTACAGAACTTCTTGTGTGATATATCCTTTGTGGTGATCTCTTTACGGGGTTCCCTTTTTAGAGGGTTGTATAGATTAATGACAAAGGAAGCAAGAAAAAGCAAGAAGGTAAGGTAATAGCCAATGCCATATTCAAGTTGCAAAATCCCTGCACCTCCACCTGCTTTAGATATTTCTCTACTCAATTTAAATCGCATAAGAACAAGAAATATTACCCCCAAGATCCCTCCAATAGCAGGAAGTATAGTACCGGCCCTTCCTTTCATGAAACATGAGGCAAGTCCGCCAACTGCGACAATCAGTGAGAGAAGGGCAAATATTTCAAGATTCACCTTCTTTGTCTGTTTTGGTTGTGCTATTTTTTGATGTCCTATCCTTGGCTGATCCAGGGTGGTTCCTTTTGCAAGCTGGAATCCGCTGAGTGTCACAATTGGTTGACCCTGACATGAGACGCTTACCCATGGAAGGAAAAAGCAGATGAGTATAATTCCATATAATGCTGGTGAAAGGATATTTTTCATTTAAACCCCCTATCACTCATTTTATCCTTTGCCCTGGAGCAAACCTGAATTGTAAATCCAATACCTGGGACGAGCACGGTTTCACTCGGAGCAGGCCTAATTTGTATTCCAATGCCTGGGACGAGAATCGAACTCGTACAGAGCTTGCGCTCCGAGGGATTTTAAGTCCCTTGCGTCTACCTATTCCGCCACCCAGGCATACTCTTTTATAATAGGAAAACTACCTGGTGTCAATGGCATAGCAACTTTATGGCAGGTCAATCTTCTTGACGCTGATGATATTGGGAAGCGCCTGAATCTCCCTGACAATATTGTCGTCCACTTCCACGTCCACATCAAGAAGAGAAATGGCAAGACCACCAATACTCTCCCTTCCAAAGTGCATATCGCCTATGTTGATGCCTTTGGTGAAGAAGACATTGGCAATACTTGCAATGACACCGGGTTTGTCGTAGTTATAGACAAAGAGCATATGTTCCCGCAGGTCAGCCTCAAGGAATATGTTTTTTATTTTCACAAGACGCGGTTCCTTTTTACCGAAGAGGGTTCCATACACAGTGTTCTCTTTCCCTGTACCCCGCAAGGTTATAGCGAGAAGGGACGTAAAATCTTCATGTTCACCCATTTTTGTTTCTCGTACCTTTATCTCCCGGCTTTTGGCAATCACAGGGGCGTTCACATAATTGACACCTTCCATTCTCTGAGAGAGGACGCTCTTGAGGATTGCCTGCGTGAGTATCCGTGTATCTGTTTCAGAGATAGCGCCCATGTACTGTATATCTATCTCCTCCAATGGAAAATCACTGGTTGCAGAGACAACAGTACCCAGTTTTTCTGATAAGGAAAGATAGGGTTTTATCTGTCGCGCCACCTCTCGTGATACCGAGGGTGCATTGACACTATTCTTGATGACCCCATTGACAAAGAAATCCACAATCTGGTTGGCAATATCTATGGCAACCTTGTCCTGGGCTTCTTTGGTTGAAGCACCGAGATGGGGTGTGCAGATGGTCTTGTCAGAGCACACAAGGGGATTGTCTTTAGGGGGTGGTTCTTGCTCAAAGACATCGAGGGCAGCACAGGCAACGTGACCTGATTCTAATGCTTCATAGAGGTCTTTCTCATTGACAATGGGACCCCTCGCTGCATTGATGAGAATGACACCCTTCTTCATCTTTGCAAGGGTCTCTTTATTGATGAGATTGCGTGTCTCCTTGACGAGAGGAACATGGATGGTAATGAAATCGCTCTCTTTAAGAAGGGTATCGAAGTCCACGAGGATAATCCCTTTCTTTTCAGCAAAATCACGGGATATATAGGGATCATAGGCAATAACCCTCATACCAAGGGCAAGTGCTTTTTCTGCAACAATGAATCCAATATTTCCAATACCGATGACGCCCAATGTCTTCTCGTATATTTCAATACCCATGAAAGCCTTTTTCTCCCATTTACCTTCTTTCATGGTTTTATCTGCAAGAGCAATCTTGCGGGCTGCAGCAAACATGAGTGCGATGGTGTGTTCTGCTGCCGCAAGGGCATTTCCCTGGGGCGTGTTCATGACAATAATACCCTTCTCTGTTGCAGCGCCCACATCCACATTATCAACACCAATGCCTGCCCGTCCAATGACCTTGAGATTGTCCGCCCTGCTGATGATATCCTTCGTCACTTTCGTGGCGCTTCTGACAACAAGGCCGTCATAGGAACCAATAATCTCCTTCAGTGATTCCGGGGGCAGACCTGTTTTGATATCTACGGTAAACCCCTGGCTTGTGAGTATCTCAACCGCCTTATCAGAGAGCTGATCTGCAATGAGTATCTTCATGGTCTCACCTCGTTATGATTCTTTCAATGCTTGAATGGCTGCAGCAACACCGCTGCCCATGGAGAAGGAATAGCCTAAATCTTTAAGCGTAAATTCAAGGGCAGCAATAGCGGTTATAACATCATATGAATCAGCATAGCCCAGAGTGGCAATCCTGAAGACCTTACCTTTCAGCTGATCCTGGCCTCCAGCGCCTGTAACTCCGTACTTCTGCCACAGGGTCTTATAAATCTTCTGGCCGTCAATACCCGGAGGAGCACAGATGGCGGTCACTGCAGGGCTTGGACTCTTTGCAAAAATCTGAAGACCCAGGGCAATAGCTCCCTGTCTTGTTGCCCTTGCAAGACTGTCAATGCGCTTGTAGACATTCTCCAGCCCCTCGTGTTTAATCAAGCGTAGAGACTCGCGTAAGCCTACAATCAGGGATATGGCTGGAGTAAAATTCGTCTGGTTTTTCAGAAGATTGTCGAGTTCTTTTGTCCAGTTAAAGTAGAATTTAGGGATTTTTGAAGTTTTCGTGAATTCCCATGCCTTTTCACTCACACCTGCAAAGGCAAGGCCTGGAGGAAGCATGAGGGCTTTCTGGGAACCTCCCACAAGTATGTCAATACCCCAGGCATCCATAGGAAGCTCAAAAACACCAACACCTGTGATGCCGTCAACGACCATGAGCGTCTTGGGATAGGACTGGACAATGGCCGCAATCTCCTTGATAGGGAATCTGGCACCGGTTGATGTCTCTGTTGCCTGTGTATAGACAGCCTTCACATCAGGGTTTGCCTTGAGAGTTTTTTCTATAACAGCAGGATCAAGGTCTTCACCCCATGGAATATCAATGGGTATTGTCTCAACGCCGTATGCTTTACAGATATTGCCCCACCGTTCGCCAAATTTCCCTGCCCGCACGACAATGGCTTTATCACCTGGCGAGAGGACATTGGTCACTGCGCCTTCCATGGCTCCTGTACCTGAGGATGCAAAGATGAGCACCTCATTCTTAGTGCCAAACAGGTACTTTAAACCCTCCCGAACCTCTTCAACAATGGCTTCAAAGAGAGGGTTCCTGTGATGGAGGATGGGCTGAGCCATGGCAAGAAGTATTTCTGGAGGTATCTGGGTTGGTCCTGGTGCAAGAAGATAACGTTTTTGCATTGTTGTTCTCCCCTTTTTGTTTTTTTGTCTTTGTATCAGAAGGTATGCAAAAAAGTCAAGCGAAATTCTTAAAAAACATGCTTCTATGGATAGCTTCACATAAACGTAAAATATCTTGACAAAAAAAAGTGTCATGGTATATCGTCAAATAAAGGTTTTCCAAAAAAAAGAAAAGGGGGGTATATTATTATGGAGAAGAAGATTTTTCTCAGCGAGAAAGAAATACCCAAAGAATGGTACAACATTCAGGCAGACCTTCCCAATCCTCTACCGCCACCACTCAATCCAGCCACTGGTGAGCCGATTACGCCTGATATGCTTGCGCCTGTATTTCCCATGAACCTGATAGAGCAGGAAGTGAGCACTGAACGGTGGGTCAAGATACCAGACGAGGTTCTTGAGAAGCTCCTCATGTGGCGTCCAACCCCTCTGTACCGAGCCTATGGACTTGAAAAATTCCTTGGTACACCGGCAAAAATCTATTACAAAAATGAAGGGGTAAGCCCTCCGGGCAGCCACAAACCAAACACAGCCATTCCGCAGGTGTACTACAACAAGGTATTTGGCATCAAAAGGATTACCACAGAAACAGGTGCAGGCCAGTGGGGGAGCGCCCTGTCCTTTGCCTGTAACCAGTTTGGTCTTGAAGCAAAGGTCTATATGGTACGGGTAAGCTATAACCAGAAACCATACCGCCGCATTATGATGGAAACATGGGGCGCCAAATGTGTACCCAGCCCGAGCCCTGATACAAATGCAGGAAGAAAGTTCCTTGAACAGAATCCAGAACATCCGGGGAGCCTTGGCATTGCCATAAGCGAAGCCATAGAGGATGCAGTAACGTCAAAAGATACACGCTACTCCCTTGGCAGTGTATTGAACCATGTGCTCATGCACCAGTCCATCATAGGTCTTGAGGCACAGAAGCAGCTTGCTGTTACCGGCGATTATCCTGATATTGTTATCGGCTGTGCAGGTGGTGGTAGTAACTTTGCAGGTCTCGCATTCCCATTTGTACGTGACAAAATCCATGGGAAAAATATACGGATTATTGCAGTAGAGCCTACATCATGCCCTACTATGACAAAAGGATTGTATGTGTATGATTTTGGTGACACAGCCCAGACAACACCGCTACTGCCCATGCACTCTCTTGGTTCCGGATTTGTACCACCCGGTATTCATGCTGGCGGTTTGCGTTACCATGGCATGGCACCGCTGGTGAGCAGGCTCATTACGGATAAACTCATTGAGGCAAAGGCATATAATCAGCTCGAGACCTTTGCAGCAGGCATCACGTGGGCGAAAACAGAGGGATTCATCTCAGCGCCCGAGACAAACCATGCCATTGCCTGTGTGATTGAAGAGGCAAAAAAGGCAAAGGAAGAAGGGAAGGAGAAAGTCATTCTTCTCAACTGGAGCGGCCATGGTATTGTTGACCTTGCAGCATACGATGCCTATATTGCAGGCAAACTCACAGATTACCAGTTCCCTGATGAGGAGATAAGGAAGCTCACAGAGAAACTTAAAAAGATTGCATAACCGCTGCAAGATGTAAGAAAATGTATTGGTTAAAGGATTTATGGAGATATACTGTTCCCAGCTCGGGATGCTCATAGATTTTTCCTATTGCATGACCATGAATGACGGACTTCCCTGCAGGAATGCCATTGGGTGCTGGAAAGAGCGAATCGACATTGTTGCAGTACTGAAAGAACGGTTCAGCGATAAGGAATTACAAAAGGTCTTCGGCACTCTGCCAAAATCAAAAATAGAAAGGATTATTGATGGGATAAAAAAAATAGATCAATCATAACCATTTAAATAGTATTGCGTGGATGTTGTAATGTGATTAATTTTGGAGGTATGTATGTTGCTCTCAGAGAGGGTAAAGAATATAAAACCATCAGGGGTTAGAAAAATCTTTGACCTTGCCCAGAAGGTTGAGAATCCAATAAATCTGAGTATCGGAGAGCCGGACTTTGATATTCCTGACCCCATCAAGGAGGAGGGTATCAAATGGATTCGTGCAGGGTTCAATAAGTACACCCCTTCTGGAGGTATCATGCCTCTCAGGGAAAAGGTCCTCCATAACCTTCAATCAAAAGGCATTCAGTGCGAGGATGTTATTATTACTGCTGGTGCCACAGGTGGCATCCTTCTCGCATTCATGGTGACCATGAATCCCATGGACGAGGTCATCATCCCGGATCCGTACTTTGTACTTTATGAGTACCAGGTACTGCTCCTTGGTGGTAAACCAGTATTTATTGATACCTATCCGGATTTTACATTGAAAGAGGAGCGTTTGCGTGAGGCAATCACTGATAAAACGCGGGTCATTCTCATCAACAGTCCCAATAATCCCACAGGCACAGCATACTCGCGGAAAGAACTTGAAATGGTGGCACGCATAGCCAAGGAAAAGAACCTCCTCATATTCTCAGATGATATCTATGACCAATTCATATATGACGATGATCCAGACAGGGTCTATCTGGGTCAGCTCTATGATAAGACCCTCACGATTGGTGGTTTTTCAAAAACATGGGCAATGACAGGCTGGAGGGTGGGTTTTGTTGCAGGTCCTAAAGAGATTATTCAGAGCATGGTAACCATGCAGCAGTATGTATTCAGTAGCATAAACTCTATCGGGCAGAAGGCAGCACTCTTCGCGCTTGATTACAGCACAGCGCATCTTATCGAAGGATACAAACGGAAACGAGACCTCATCTATGATGGTTTAAAAGACAAATTCAGGGTTATTAAACCAAAAGGTGCATTTTTTATCTTCCCTGAGGTGCCGGATGGCGATGGCGACGCATTTGTGGAACGGGCACTTGAGCGCAATCTCTTTATTATTCCAGGGAGTGTCTTCTCACGAAAGAAAACAAATGTGCGCATATCCTTTGCAGCGCCAGAGGAACATGTCATAAAAGGCATTGAAATTCTCCGGAGCATGGTGTAACGCTTATATGACCCATATATATGAACCATACTGCAGGGTATTGTTGAATAATGGTTCCCGGTTTATATCCACGAGCAACCGTATGATCGGAGTTACCCTGGCAAACCTCAAGAAAGAATATCCATCCTTTCACACAGAAGTATCTGTTAATGAAAAGATAGCCTATGAGCTTGCCCTTACCGGAAGTATTGCAGGAAAGAGAAATGCCTGTATGTTTTCAGCTGATGGAGTGTACGAGGCATTAGACCCGCTTATGAGTTCAGCCTACACCGGTGTGATTGGTGGTTTTCTCATCGTAGCAATTAAGGATACAGAGGAAGAGGTAACGCCTCTCGGTCCATTTTCAAAGATGCCCCTCTTAGTGGTTGAGACCCTGGAGGATTTCTTACAGGCTGTTACATTTGGGTATACCCTCTCAGAAAAGTATGAAATACCCGTCATCATCCAGGTTACTCCCCAGGAGTCACAAATCACCATTCACCACTCACCAATCACCACTCGCGAATCACGCTTTCTGAGAAATCCAAGCCGCTGGGCAGCAACACCGCGTTTCAGATTCCTGCTGCACAGGCAGCTCAATGATAAGATTGAAAAAATTCGGGAAGAATGCGAAGTGTATGAGGGCAATAAAAAATTCATAAAGGGAAAAAGGGGTGTCATTACAACAAGGAAAGACTACGCGCAATTTCCTGATGAGGATGAGAGTGTACTTGTTCTTTCCACAGTGCATCCACTGCCCCGGAAGCTCATTGCCTCCTTTATTGATGAGGTGGATAGTTTTTACATAGTAGAAGGCGAGTATCCGGTCATTGAACTTCAGATACAGGATAGAGCAAAGCTTATGGCAGAACCATTCCTTTCAGGATACCGTAAAGAGACCCATGAAGAGACCATGTACGGATTTTATGTTGTACGGGATATTTGTGGTCCTGCATCCTCCATCAATATCGCCCATGGAATAAAAAAGAGCAGCCCCGAGAAGAAGGTCCTTGCCATAACATCTGAAGATGCCTTTTTTCACTCAGGCATGCCTGCATTCATAAACACAATGTATAACAATTCTTCCTACGTACTTCTCATAATGATGAACACGCGGGAACAGGAAATAGAGAATCTGTTAAAGGGATGGGGCTTTGCACGCATGTTGCATATCACAAGTAGCAAAGAGATCGAAGGCTTCAAAGATACAGATACACTGACCGTTGTGTTTTATAAAGGGATGATATAGATGAACGATATCCTGCATCGTGTATCCGGGGTTTTCTATGAACCTTGAAATCGTCTGTGCAGGCATTGGCGGCAGGGGAGTACTCCTTGCGTCCACTATCTTGATCGAAACAGCCATTGACAATGGATACAATGCCATTGCATCAGACGAATACGGGATGAGCCAGAGGGGCGGGTCTGTTGTATCCCTGGTCAAGGTAGGTAATTTTAAGAGCCCCCTTGTGGGTAGGGAGATGGCGGATATCATCCTTGCCTTTGAAGAGAGTGAGTTTTACAGAAACATTGCCATGCTGAAACGGGAAGGCATTGCTGTGGTGAATACGCGAAGGAAGGCTTTGCCTGATGCCATTCATTCTCTTGCAAAGGAAAGGAGACTTGCCTGTTATCTTGTTGATGCTGACAGTATTGCAAAGGAAAGGGGGATGATCCAGGCAGCAAATATGGCGCTCCTTGGTTTTTTTACCTTCTTATCCATTGAACCCTATACACAGGACAAGATAGAGGGCACAATCAGGAAGAAGGTACCTGAAAAGGTTCTTAAGAAGAACCTTGAAATTTTTCAGGCAGGCTACGCACAGGCAAAGAACAGGTCATTGTAATTTGGTTATTGTAATTTTAATTTTGGGGGTTTTATGAAAAAGGTTGTGATAGATAAAGGGAGGTGCAAGGGCTGCATGCTCTGTGCAGTATACTGCCCCAAGAAGATTCTCCTTATCTCTGACATGGTGAACCAGGATGGGTATAAAGTGGTCACGTGTATCAATGAGGATGCCTGCATCGGATGCGGGAGCTGTGCAACCATATGCCCTTCAGCGTGTTTTGAAATATATAAGGAACAGCCTGTTATGACAGGAGGTCAGTGATGGCAACCATGTATGGCAAGGGAGGAGAGATTATTGCAGAATCGATTACAAGTCTCGGTGTTGAAAAAATCTATGGGCTCCCCCATCCACCGGTGAGCGAATTTTTTGAATATGCAGCAAAGAAAGGACGCTTTATTCCTGTTACCTCGGTGAAAGAAATGGCACATGTATGTCTTGGTATGGCTCTGGGAGGTAAAAGAACCGGTCTTATGACCTCAGGCACAAACATATACGAGTGCATGGAAGTGCTCTCCTATGCCACATCATACGAAATCCCTCTGGTATTTATCCACGTGGGACGAAGCATGCCTGGTTATGGCAATCCCTATCCCTACCAGGGTGATATTGATATTCTCACCGCAGGCGACTTCCCACCCATTGTGATGAGCCCAGCCTCTGTCGAGGAAATCCCCTTACTCTTATCAAAGCTCTATACGCTTGCAGAGCGATTCATGACTCCTGCAATCTTTTATCTTGACAGCGCCCTCTTTCACATGACAGCCACTGTGGACATCAGTGTTGAACAAGCCTACACCCCGTGGGGTTTTACAGGGCAGGAGAAACGCTTTTTTACAACCATGCACCTTGATGTCTCTGAAATGAAAAAGAAGACAGCCTCTCTCATCGAAAAGTATAAAGCCCTTGAACAGGAGGCAGTAACAGAATACTACATGACTGATAGTGCACAGTATGGAGTCGTTGCCTCTGGTGTGTGTGCCTATATTGCACGGAAGGCTGTTGAAGACCTGCAACTTGCCGGGAAGCCTGTAGGGTTACTGCGACCCATAACACTGGCACCATTCGGCAGTATGGAAAATCCGCTCAAGGGCAAGAAAAAAGTTTTTGTGGTGGAGATGAGCAACATGCAGCTTGCACGGCGCATTGAGAAAGATGCAGGGTCTACTGAAATAGTTCCGTACATCACCTCTGGAGGCATCCTGCCGGACAGGGAGGCACTACTATCATTTATAAAGGAGAGGCTCTGATGGATATTCAGCGTAAGATAGAAAAGGTCTATGGATTTCCAGGACTGCTTGCAGACAAAAAGGCACACTTCTGTCCTGGATGCTCCCATGGCATTCTCACAAAGGTTATTTCTGAGGTTATTAATGAAATGGGTTTTTCTGAAAACGCCATTGGTGTATACGGTACAGGCTGTGCCTCTCTCATGTACGAATACCTTGAAATAAAAGGTGTGGCAGCACCACCGGGCAGTGCCGCAGGCATTGCCGCAGGGATAAAGCGGGTCATGCCAGACCATCTTGTCTTCGCCTACCAGGGGGACGGAGACCTTGCTACTGACCTTTCCACCCTTTTTGGTTCTGCCATGAGAGGAGAGCGGATAACGGTCATATGTGCAAATAACTTTAATCTCGGTATGTCTGGAGGCAGCATGAGCGCTACCACACCTCTCGGATACACCACATCCACATCACCAAAGGGCAGAAACAAAGACGTATACGGATACCCTTTGATGTTTGTTGAGTTGCTACAGGAGATAAAAGGCATAACCTATCGGGCGCGGGGCTCGACCCATTCCCCTGGTGCGATAAGAAAGGTAAAGAATATGCTCAAGAAGGCATTTAACACCCAGATATACGGATCAGGCATGGGTTTTGTGGAAGTCCTTGGCATGTGCCCAACGAACCTCAATCTTCCACCGGTAGAGGCTGCACAGAAGATAAAAGAGACCCTGGAAGAATTCCCTACAGGTGAATTTAAATGATGACCAATCACCTTTCACCTTTTACATTTTCCATTTCACCTTTCCCTGACTAATTATGAGAGAGATTTTTTTCATAAAGGAACGATGTGTGGAATGCGGTGCGTGCAAGGCTGCATGCATTGCAGAACATAAAAAGAATTATAGCCTCTACAGTCCGGTTTCGTCCCTTCCCATGGCGCGGAAGAGAAGGGAAGATAGTGGTAAGAAACCACCGGATTCTGCATTACCCCATCCTGTGCGGTGTGTTCACTGTGAAATACCCCTCTGTAAAGAGGCGTGTATTTCAGGTTCCATTGGTGTGGCTGACCGTGTATATAACAAATGGGATAAATGCGTGGGCTGTTTTATGTGTATCATGAACTGTCCGTACGGTGCAATCCTTCCTTTTTTCAATAAGGCAGTACGCTGTGACGAGTGCCTGTTTACTGAAAAACCTGCCTGTGTGAGGGCATGTCCACAGAATGCCCTTATCTTTGTAGAGGCTGATGAGTTTTCTGAGAAGGAAAAAAAGAGACGATGGAAAGAGCGCATTGAAAAAGAAATACCGTTAATGAAAGCAAAGGCATGACAATAAAGCAGAACAGAAAACAAAAACTAAGAAAAGAGACCCCGCGCCCAGCATCACCCGTGGTTGATTACCTTATCATTGGTAATGGTGTTGCCGGTATGAATTGTGCCCTTTCAATACGGCAACATGACAGGGAGGGCACGCTCACGATCCTTACCCATGAACCCGTACCTTTTTATTCACGACCCCTCATCGTGGATGTCATGACAGGCAAGAAACGGAAGGAAGATATCATTCTTGTACAGGATGAGGAATACAAACGAAACAGGATTACACTCCTCAAGGATGTGAGGGTTGAGAAGCTCGATCGTAAAACAAGGAGTGTCAGAACACAGGAAGGTGTATTTTTCTATAAGAAACTCCTCATTGCCACAGGCGCAGAACCAAAGACCATTCCCTTGACCGGCACGGGCATATTTTCTTTGCGTACCATACAGGATGCAGAGGTAATCGCCCGGTATCTGAAACATGTGAAAAGGGCTATTGTCTATGGCGGAGGTCCTGTTGGTATAAAGGCAGCCTATGCCTTACTCACTGCAGGGATTCCTGTCTCCATTATAGTAACATCCCCTCACATACTCTCACGGGTTCTTGATGAGACAGTAGCCATACGCTTTCAGAAACTCTTTGAATCCCATGGAGCCACATTCTATTTACAGAGAGAGATAGAGGACAGGGAAGGAAGAAGTGCCCTCAAAGGAGTGATTACTGATAGAGGAGAACGCATTCCCGGGGACATTCTCATTGTAGGTAAAGGGGTGGAACCAGATCTTGCACTCATCCGTGACACAGAGATAAAGGCAGGGAAGGGTATTGTGGTGAATGATAAGATGGAGACAAATTGCGAGAATATTTATGCAGCAGGCGACGTAGCAGAAGCACCACTATCTGCTCACCACTATCCGCTCACGACTTCCCTTTCACCACTTACCAACCAGGTTATTTCCCTCTGGCACGTAGGTGCAAGCCAGGGAAGGGTTGCGGGCACAAATATGGCAGGCAGTACCTGCGTATATGAAGGAGGTGTGGGCTCCAACAGCATTGAATACTTTGGCCTTAAGTGTATATCTATGGGAACCCTGAAAGATACAGGCACAGAAGAGATAACCATTGAGGAGAACAGCGTATACAGAAAGTATATTTTTCAGGAAGAGCGTCTCATAGGTGCTGTGCTTCTTGATGATGTGACTGATGCAGGAACACTCTTACACGCTATCCGAAAGGGTCTACCTGTTAAAAGTCATTTGCTCCGCCATCCTCTCACGCCTTACCCCTTACGGGGAACGGAATCAATTAGTATGGAGGTTTTATTTTGAAGGTGCCACAAGAAGTCATGATAGGTAATTTTGCCATTGCACGGGGATTTGTAGAAGCTGGTCTTCATGTGGCAAGTGCATATCCCGGGACACCGAGTTCTGAGATTCTCCCAGGCATCATCGAGTTTAAAAAGAGGGAGAATGTAGCTATTCACATAGAATGGTCTGTGAACGAGCGGTGTGCCATGGAGGTGGCCTTTGGCGCTGCACTGATTGGTAAAAAGGCTGTCTGTATGATGAAGCAGGTGGGGCTCAATGTTGCCTTTCCTGCCCTTTTACGCGGACGGCATAAGACCATAAAGGGTGGTTTTGTAGTTGTCTCGTGCGATGATCCAGGGCCCCAATCGTCACAGACAGAGCAGGATACCAGACTCCTTGCCTGCACATTCAATATACCGGTCTTTGACCCTGCATCACCAAAAGAGGCAGCAGACATTGCCTATTATGCGCTTCAGTATTCCTATGAACATAAGACCCCTGTGATTGTGCGCTCTACGCACAGGGTAAGCCATGCCCGCGAAGCCGTACCCCTCTATCCATTGGGTACACGTAAGGTCACTCTCAATGAAGGCACTAATCACCACTCACGAATCACTCATCACCACAACCCATTGGGCATTGTCGCCTCAGGCATGACCTATTCCATCGCCATGGATGTGCTTGCGGAACTTGGCATGGCTGATAGTATACCCGTATATAAAGTGGTTCAACTCTTACCAAGCAACAGTCACCAGTCACGAATCACGGATCACGGCTTCATAACTCCTGATTTAAAGGAGTTTCTCGATAGTGTTGACAGGATTCTTGTCCTTGAAGAGACTGATGCAGTTATAGAAGCCCTGATAGATAGAGGGAATAGAAGTTTTGGACGAAGGAACGGTATTGTGCCCGGTGAAGGGGAATTGACGTACGATATAGTAAGGCGCGTGATTGAGCGATCCATGGAAGAGGCAGGGATTGAAAAGAAAAAGTTCATACCCGATACGCATATTGAAGAGGCAATGAAATCGGTTGCTGTGAAACCGAGGCCACCGAAACTCTGTGCAGGCTGTCCCCACAGGGCATCCTTTTATGCCATGCGATATACCTTTCCTGAAGCTGTATTTCCCGGAGATATCGGGTGCTATACCCTTGGCATTTTGCAGGGTGCTGTGGACACCTGCATTGATATGGGCAGCGGTGTGACCCTTGCTTCAGGTTTCTATAATACATTCCATCAGGACGGAAAGGTTCATCCCATTATTGCATCAGTGGGTGATTCGACATTCTTTCATGCGTGCCTGCCGCCCCTCTACGATGCAGTAACAACGAACAAAAAGTTTATCCTTGTTATTATGGATAACGGAACAACAGCCATGACAGGCATGCAGCCCACACCACAGACAGGTGTTACTGCGGATGGGACAAAGACTCGCTCCATTGCGATTGAGGATATACTCAGAGGTTTTGGCATCGGGTTTGTGAGGATTGTGGATCCTTACGATGTACCCTTTATGATTGAGACAATCAAGGAAGCATATGAATATTTGACTACCACTCACCAACCACCAACTACCACGACTTCTGCTCCAAGCACCACGCACGTCTCCCATCCGACCTTTTCTACCTCCTCTAAGTATGAGCCAAGAGCTACAAGCCATGAGCTAAAAGGACCTGCAGTCATCATTGCCCGTAGAGAATGCCTCCTTCATAGCAGGGGAAGGGGAACCAGGATGCTCGAACGGCTCCCCATTGACAGGGACTGCATTGGATGCAAGAGTTGTATGACGGTCTTTGATTGTCCTGCCATGACATTTGATGAAGAAACGCGTAAGGTCGTTGTTGATGAAGGGCTCTGCGCCATGTGCGGTATGTGTTTACTTGCCTGTACAATGACGAGGCAGGGAAAGGGTCTCTTCAAATTTCAGGATAGGTATTTCATAAAACATCACGTATAATACAGACAACCCAGAACGGTTATTATGCTGTCAATCATTATCATCACACGGAATACACGGGAACTTTTACAGTCTCTTCTCCATTCAATCAAGAGAGATGTATCACTCACGCCATACATTGAGGATATTATTGTCATAGATAATGCCTCAACAGACGGCACTGACATTATGGTGAAGGAGAAATTCCCGTCTGTAACGTGTGTGAAGAATACAAAGAACAGGGGATTTGCAGCATCGGCAAATATGGGAATCAGTTATGCCCATGGTGACTATGTGCTCTTCCTCAATTCAGACACCTGTCTCATGGAAGGCGAGATTGTAAAAATGCTCGAGTTCATGGAAAAGCATAACGATGTGGGAATCTGTGGCCCCCAGCTTGTATTTCCTGACATGAGTCATCAGCGTTCTTTTGCAATAGTTCCCTCACTTTATTCTGAACTCATACCGAAGACTTTAAAAGTTACCACTCACCAGTCACCACTCACCACTCACGGTGCTATTGACGTTCCCTCCCTCATTGGCGCTGCTATCCTTGTACGGAGATCCGTCCTTGACGAACTCAATGGTTTTGATGAGAGATTTTTTTTCTTTCTCGAAGAGACAGACTTATGTGTAAGGGCACGGAGTAAGGGGCATAGAGTAGTCTATTTTCCTGGTGCACAGGTCATTCACCTTCAGGGGAAAACAGTAGGAAAAGACTGGGTGAAAGGAAGGATTGAGTACAATATATCCATCCATAAGTTTATCAGGAAGCATCACAGTCTTCCGTACTACCTTTTCTTTCAATGGGTTCGTTTTATAAAGACCGTATTTTTTCTTATTATAACAACCTGCCTGCCTTTTTTGTTTTTAAGTAAAAGGATTAGGCGAAGTTATAATTATTACAGCCGTCTCCTTTTGTGGAGCCTTTCTGGTTATCCTGACACTTCCGGTCTCAGGCAAAAAAACCGTGAAACATAAAATGTGAAACGTAAAAGGAGAAAAATTGTTACTTATGTCTTCCGCCTACCATCTTAATAATTAATTCTTTACCCCTCTGGACCTTGTTTTTGAAGGGTCTCTCTTCCACTCATTAACTCCGGGCGTTCTACACCAGTAAGATTCGGTTCACTCGATGTATCATGGAGATATACAACGAATGTACGGGCAGGATACATCGCCCTTTTATTCATAAAAGGGATGTTCACCTCATCATAACTGGGAGACCCCAGGACGTCCTCGATACTCGTTCCAGAGAACCCTTCATTTCCTTTGTGCCTCTGTGCCTTTCTTTCAGCTTTCCAGTATAAAAAGAACCTCCAGGGTTACTCTGTACTCAACAATCTTACCTTCTTCAACTTTACACCGCATATCTTTTACCTTAAGACCTGTAATACCGCGGAGTGTTTTTGCAGCCCGCTTGAAGCCTACGAGCACTGCATCTTCGAAGCTTTTTGGAGAACCCGCAATGACCTCAGTAACCCTTGCAACCCTGCCATCAGCTTTCATAATCCCTCCTCCATGACTTTTTTCAAACACTAACAAGAACAAAAAAATCTGTCAACTATTTTGCCAGATTTTTACCCCATTTTCCTTCACCGACCACCACGACTTCTGCTCCATGTTCCACGCTCCACGCCCAGTGCCCTTCATTCCCTTTGTGCCTCTATGCCTGTGTTTTTTTGGTTATTGGAATTTGGTTCTTGGTAATTTGATTCTTATATGCTTTGTGTCCTATTCGTTTATCTCATACCCCATCTAAAGAAAATAAGGGTACATAAAAAACTGAATGTGAGGAGTTAAGAGAAGTGAAATTGTTGTTACAGTATTCGGTTATGAACCCACACATTTGACCATTTTCCGTTAAATTCTCTATTTCGTAAGAAAGTGAGAATTTAAAAATTGAATTGATATAACAGTATTAAAAAAATTTTATATAACAGATATTTAAAAATTTTTTTTCTTGCTTTCTTAAGAAAGTGAGAATATTATGAGATGGAATAGTTGATGGATTTTCTTGTAAAAATATTCAAAGCCCTTGCGAATGAGAACAGGGTGCGTGCCATTCATCTGCTCCTTGATGGAAAGGAACGGGAGATAGGGGTTATTGCAGAGATACTCTGTTTACCATACAAAACTGTGGCACGAAATATGAAGATTCTGGAACATGCAAACATTGTGAGCAGCAGACGATGGGAGGGGTCGGTCTTCTATGCGCTCAAAAAAGAGCCAAGCCTTGAATTCAATAGGTTCGTCTATGATATGGTGAAGAAACGGTATGCTTCAGAGAAGGGTGCAGTAACAGAAAAGAAAGGAGGGGGATAGTGCCAAAAGATGTTGTGAAGCACAACCATTTGGTGTATATAAAGATAATGGTCTACTGTATTGTATTATTGTTGCTGTTCTTCCCGGTCTCCCTTTCAGCAGGCGAAGGGATTACCGCGGACTCATACCTGCTTGTGGAAGAGGATACCTTCAACATCATCACTGGAAAGGATTATCATACACCCTTACCCCTTGCAAGCACCACAAAGGTCATTACCACAGTCATGGCAATTGAATATCTTGAAGGCGATGAGATTATGATTCCTGACAGCGGGGTGCGCAAGATTCCACGGTCAAAGCTCAACCTCATTCCGGGGAGGGAGTATAGTGCCATGGATCTCATCAAGGGGACGCTCATCCATTCTGCCAATGATGCTGCCTATACGATTGCGTCTCACATTGCAGGTAGTGAAGAGGATTTCGCCCACCTCATGACAGAAAAAGCTCGTGAAATTGGCGCTTACAACACGCAGTTCAAGAATGCCTCAGGTTTGTATGTTGAGGGCCAGTACACGACCTGTTATGACCTTGCGCTCATATTCCGGTATGCCATGTCGAATGTTAAATTTAAGGAGATTATTGCCACAAAATATTTTACCTTCCAGGACAAAAGGAGGAGCGTTGTGTATAAGAACCACAACAGGTTCCTCTTCTGCTTTGATGCGACACTCGGTGGAAAAACAGGATACACACGGGCATCAAAATACTGTTATGTCGGCGCCTTTGAAAAGAATGGGAAGGTCTATATCCTTTCAATCCTCGGGAGCAAAGACCTCTGGGGAGATGCAAAGAAGATACTGAGTACTATCTATGATGAACTTCCCTCTGATAAAGAGATTCAGAAAGCACGGGCAACGAAGGCAAGCCTTGTATCCTATACAAAGACGAAAACAAAGAAGACCGCTGTAAAGAAGAAGACAAAAGTCCCTGCCAAAAGCAAGAAAAAAACCTCCACCCTGAATGAAGCGTAAGTGTTCTATCCTTCTTATCCTCTTACTGTGTACCCCCCTTGTACTCTATGGCCTTACTGTGCAGGAAGAGAAGAAATACGGCAAAGAGATATACCGGGAGATTGCCCAGTCTGCGCCCATCAATAATGACCCGTACATAGCCCTCTATCTGAGGAATATAAAGACACGGGTTGAAAGCGCCATATCCCTGCCCTTTCCCATTATCCTTACTGTAATACAGTCTCCGAGCCTTGATGCCTTTGCTACAATAGGCGGGTATGTGTATGTCACCACCGGTCTTATCAGCATGTGTGATACTGAAGAGGAGCTGGCAGGTGTTCTTGCCCATGAATTTGCCCACGTAAGCAGGAGGCATGTGGCAAAGAGGCTGGAAAAGCAGAAACAGATTAATATTGGCATGATTGCAGCCATGGCGTTGAGCATGCTTGTGCCTTCACCGCAGGGCAAGGAAGCGACACTCGCTATGGGTATGGCATCTGCCCAGGCACTTTCACTCAAATACTCCCGTGAAGATGAGGATGAGGCAGACAGGTTCGGTGCCCAGGCAGCAGCACGGGCAGGGTACGGAGGTCTTGGCATAGCAGATTTTCTCAAGAAGTTACGAATAGCAGGTGGGGACAAGACATTGCCGCAGTACCTTTTAACACACCCGTACCACGAAGAGCGTATCATAAAACTCGAAAGCACATGGAGAGAAAACCGGGTGACCGTGGATACGTCCTTCTTTCCCTACCTTATTACGCGGGCAAAGATCCTCCACACCACAGCAGGTACAGGCGTGGATGATACATGGATAAACCGGTATATGCGGAACAAGGATGACCCTTCCATCGCCTACGGTGCTGCCCTCGTGTATGTGTTAAGAGGAAAAAAAGAAGATGCTATTGAGATTATCAAAGGGATCAAATCACCCTATAAAAATCTTCTCCTCGGCGAAATCCTGTTCAACAGCCAGCGCTTTACAGAAGCCATAGATGTGTTGACGAATGAGCAGAATCCCATAGGACAGTTTTTCCTTGCCAGGGCCTATGAGATGAGTGGCCAGAGAGACACGGCACTCCTGACATTCAGGGAGATCGAGCAGTATGGAAATTCCTTTCCCGAGATATACTACCGCTATGGCATGCTTGCAGGAAGAATGGGGAACGAGGCAGAAGGATTCGAATACCTGGGACGATACTATCTTGAAACAGGGAGAACTGACCTTGCGAGAACAAACCTTGAAAAAGCGATTACACGGTACGGCATAAACTCGCCGAAAGGGCAGGAGCTCGTCGCACTCCTCGGTGAGCTGACGGCAAAGCGATAGGATGTAGAAACAAGAATATTGACAGAAACTCTTTGTCTTATTTATAATGGCACATTCGTTGTACACGGTTACTGTTATTCACAAGGAGGCATATGATGAAACGGAAAGGCGCGTGTATTATTTGTTTTGTTCTTCTCTTCCTTGGTATTGCAACACTCGGGTTTTCTGCAAACTACAAGCCAGAATACAAGATGAGCATAGTCGTTGGACCTACAGGTCCCTGGGGCGAATCAGCTGCCCGCTTTGCAGAACTTGTAAAAAAATATACAGAAGGAAGGATCAATATAAAACCTTACTACAGTGGACAGCTCTTTGCAGGAAAGCAGACGAACGAATTCATGCTCATGAAACAGGGTGTTATTGATTTTGCTGTGGGTTCAACGATCAACTGGTCCACCACAGTGAAGGAACTCAACCTCTTCTCCCTGCCCTTCTTTTTTCCAAACTACAAAGCCCTTGATGCAGTGGAATACGGGGAAGTGGGAAAGAGGCTCTTCGCAATCATTGAGGAAAAAGGCGTTGTGGGCCTTGGATGGGAAGAGAATGGATTCAGGGAGATAACGAATAGCAAGCGACCCGTGAAACGACCAGAGGACCTTGAGGGCTTGAAGATACGGGTTGTTGGTTCACCCATCTTTATTGATACATTCAAAGCCATGGGTGCAAATCCTGTTTCCATGAACTGGGGAGAGGCAGTTTCTGCCTTTCAGCAGGGCACTGTTGATGGTCAGGAAAACCCTGTCATCTCTGTAATTATGCCCTACAAACTCTGGCAGGTACACAAGTACATCACTGCCTGGAAGTACGCCATTGACCCTGTAATTCTCGGTGTGAGCAAGCAGGTGTGGGATACGTTCACGCCAAAGGACAAAGATGCTATCAAGAAAGCTGCTCAGGAAGTGTGCGCATGGCAGAAGAAGGCTGCGAGAGAAGGGCTGGAAGGCACCATGGCTGCTTTCGAACGATTGAAAAAGGAGGGGATGGAGGTGACAATACTTACCCCGCAACAGGTTAAGGCATTCAAGGATAAGACAAAGCCTGTGTATGATAAGTGGGTTCCAGAGATTGGCGAGGAACTTGTGAAGATGGCTGAGAAAGAGATTATGAGGAGCATGAAGGAGAAGCCAAAGCAGCCACAGAAGAAATAAGGAGGCTATGAGATAGGCGCGTGTTAAAGAGGGTTTTTGATCACATAGAGGAGGGTACAGGTGTTATCCTCCTCTTTTTTATGTCTGCCCTTGCCCTGGTGAATGTCATAACACGGTACTGTATTCACTATTCTTTTGCCTTTACTGAAGAGATAGAGGTGGCATGCCTTGTGTGGGTGAGCATGCTGGGAGCTTCTGCAGGTTTCAAGCGGGGTATCCATTTAGGATTTGACCTCGTTGCACTGCGCTTTCCTGCCGTAGGAAAGAACATTCTCTTTCCCTGCGCATCGTTGCTTACAATCTTTAGTGTTTCGGTTCTCATCTACTTCAGTTATTTTCAGATGAGAGAGGAGATTCTCCTCAAGATCACAACAGAAGCGCTCAGCATTCCACAGTGGATCTATACCCTTGCCATACCTGTTGGTGGGATTCTCATCATTGTGCGGATTATTGAGGCACTGGTAAACCGTCTCAGGGAGAAAGACTAATATGGAAGCCATAGTAGTCTTTTTCTCCACATTTCTTGTGCTCCTCCTGCTCGGTATTCCTGTTGCCACCTCCCTCGGATGTACATCCATTCTCCTCATATGGAAGTATAATCTCGGCATACAGGTGGTGGCGCCGAACTTTTATGCAAACCTCGCAAAGTTTCAATTGCTTGCATTGCCTTTCTTTATCCTTGCAGGGCTCATACTTGACCGGTGTGGTATCTCGAAACGGCTCATCCGTTTTGTGAGCCTCCTCATCGGTCCCATTCCAGGCGGGCTTGCCATTGTTACGATCGTTGTGGGTATTATCTTTGCCGGCATATCAGGCTCAGGTCCGGCAGATACTGCTGCCCTTGGTGTCATACTCTTTCCTACCATGGTTGCCATGGGATACCATAAAGGATTTACTGCAGGCCTCATTGCAGCTACTGGTTCGCTTGCTATTGTCATCCCTCCCAGCATTGCCTTTATCCTCTATGGTGTTATCAGTGCCACATCAGTACCAGCACTGTTTGCAGCAGGTGTAATCCCGGGGATTATCTCAGCACTGCTCCTTATTATCCCCTCCTTTTTTATAGCAAAAAAGTATGGATGGAAAGGGGAAGAGTGGGGTACGTTTAAGGAACTATGGCAGGCCTTTAAGGATGCCATATGGGGACTCCTGGCACCCATTATTATCCTGAGTGGTATCTATGGAGGTATATTCACAGCCACAGAAGCGGCTGTTGTGGCAGTATTCTACGGGCTTTTCGTGGGACTGGTTATCTACAGGAGCCTTTCGTTCAAGATGCTGTATGGTATCTTCAGGGATGCCTTTCTCTCATCAGCTGTAGTGATGTTCATTGTTGCCTTTGCAGGACTCTTTTCGTGGACAGGTTCCACGCTTGGGGTAATGGACAAGACCTCTGCCTATCTCCTCTCCCTCTCATCCCATCCCTTTGTAATTCTTATGTTGATTAATCTCATAATCCTTATTGCCGGTATGCTTATGGATGCCATCTCAATATACTATGTCTTTCTCCCCATCCTCATCCCCATCATAAAACACTTTCAGTGGGACCCTGTCTGGTTTGGCGTTGTCATGACCCTCAATCTTGCCATCGGGCAGATTACACCACCCGTAGCGGTGAACCTCTATGTGATAGCCAATATAGCGAATATCTCCCTTCAAACACTTTCCAGATCCATTATTCCCTATATTCTTATTATGATATGTGCTCTCGTACTGGTTATGGTTTTTCCTTCCCTTGCCCTCTACCTGCCAGCGGCCTTTGGGCTGAAATAGGAAGGCACACTCCACATAACTATGAGGGGTATGACTGGCATTATGCTATGATGGCTACTGGAAGGATCTTTTTTTCCTTTTCCGTGTCGGGTTGGGAACGAGGAGGTCAAAGACATCATCGATGGTGATGATGCCAAGAAGCTTTTTTTCTTCATTGACAACAGGAAGGGCGATGAAGTCATACTTTGAAAAGATTTCTCCGATCTCTTTTCTATCTGTATCCGGATAGACATGTTTTACATTCTTTGTCATGATATGCTCGAGCTTTGCAGAAAGAGGGCTTGTGAGAAGCTTCTTCAAAGTCAAAACACCGAGAAGGTGGTCATCCTGATCTGTTACGTACATGTAGTAAATGAACTCTACATCAGGCGCAAGAAGCCTGAGATTTGTGAGTACCTCATCCACAGTGGTATCAGGAGTAAAATCAATATATTCGCTTGTCATTAACCCGCCCGCAGTGTCTTCCTCATAGCTCAAGAGGTCACTTACTTCCTTGGCCTCTTCTTTTTCCATGAGGGAGAGGAGTTCCTGGGATGTCTCTTCAGGCATATCACCGAGTATATCTGCAGCTTCGTCCGGTGGCATCTCTTCAAGGATATCAGAGATAGTCTCCTTGTCCATCTCTTTAAGGATTTTTTCCCTCACTTCTGTGGCAACCTCATGGAGCGCCTCTCCTGCCAGCTCCTCATCTATTGAAGTAAGTAACGCAGTACCTTCCTCTGGTGGTATTTCTGTCAATATCTGAGCTAAATCCGATGGATGGAGTTCACTCAACTGCTGTCGTGCCACATTCAGGGTAAGATGCTTTAAATCCGGGTCAATGGTTTGCAGGTAGTTCCAGCCAATAATATGCTCGTGTGCGGGTTTTTTAAAGAGACCGAGTATCTTCTCCATGAGATGACCGCCGTTGATTCTCCTCAGAATACCGTTGAGGCCCACATCAATACCAATAATACAGATGGCACCTTCAATGCCACTGAGCTTGAGGTCGTTGACGCGCACGACCTTTGCACCATTGACATCGAGTATCTGCTTATCGAGAATATGCTTCTTGATAAGGATATCGCTCTCGCTACTTTCATATGGGTCAAGGGCGTGCTTATCAACATTGACGGTAATGAGATACCGATTAAAGAGATGGAGATTTTCAAGGGGGATCTCGAAGAGTTTTTTTCTGCGCTCCAGTATGAGTTTAACAACGCGGGGATATTTTGGGCCAGGCACAATAGCAAGATCCCAGAGCGTGCCAATGCCCTTGCCGTGCTGGTCAATGATACCCTTGTTTAACACCTCGCTGAAATAGACATCAGTAATGTATGCCATATTGTATTCTACCACCTCCCATATGATAAGACAATATATGAAAAGAGGATTGGATTTCTGCTATCCGGTCAGCATTGCCATAATCGTAGAGACCAGTGTATCAATGGTAACTGTATTGTTGCCGAGAACATAGGAGATATTTGTTCCCCGTGGATGCCATATACGAGGGTTGTACTGAGAGAAAAGCGTTATGGTGGAGAGGCCGCAGGCACCGGCAAGATGTGCCATACCTGAATCATTGGAAACAAAGATACCCCCTTGCTGAAAGAGGTCTTTCACACGGGAAATATCCCTTATGTATATCCTGTTCTGGACACTAATAGGTGTATCAAGGGCCTGGAGCACAGACACTCTTATGCCCTGTGACTGCAGTCGCTCAGACAGGGTGATGAAATTCGACACATCCCATTTTTCCTTGGTGAACCCTGTTTCTGGATAAAGAATCACCTGCTGTGAATGGCGGGGGGTGATTGTTTTTATAAGAGGGTTAATATTGTATGATGAAAGCTGACGCAACTGATATGATTCCACATGGAGTACATCTTTTTCGCTCTGTGCTCCATGGGTTTTGTCTGTAGCTATTTCCGGATACATATCAATAAAGATGAGAGGGAGCCGTGACAGGCGTTGCCATCGTTTTCTGAGACGGCCCTGCCTATCCTTGCCAATGAAGATAATCTGTTCCCAGATATGCTTTGAACCTCCTTTTGCGAAAAGGTACATCCATTGTCTTGTTTCCACACTTTCAATGTCTTTGAAATATTCGTCAAAGAGCTGTAAAAACCGTTTATTGCCAAGGGCAATGATTCTTTCTCCAAAATGGCGGGAAAGGGACAAGAAAGTTGATTCAGACAGGCATACATCACCAAGACCGCCAAGATGGATGAGGAGGATGTCGCTTCTGTTCATCATGCACATGGAGCATAGCCTATCCTGTGCTCAAGAATCCAGTTTCTCTTTGGTGCGAAGTGCCTTAAATGAGTGGACTTTTTGACAAATATCCATTACACTATATTCAATCGGGGCGTAGCGCAGCATGGTTTAGCGCACTTGCTTGGGGTGCAAGAGGTCGCAGGTTCAAATCCCGTCGCCCCGATATATTTTTTACTGAATACTGTACGCACGTGTGTCCATGGTAATCCTTCTTACAAATGATGATGGTATTTATTCAGAGGGTATTCGTACCCTCCATAAGAGACTGGGTAAAACACACGAGGTGTATATAGTGGCACCAGAAAGGGAGCGCACCTGTATTGCCCATGCCATTACACTTCACAAACCATTGAGGATTTATAGGGCAGGGGTCCGTACCTTTGCCACTAATGGCACGCCAACAGATTGTGTATACCTCGGAGTGAAGGTGGTAATAAAGAAAAAACCTGACCTCCTTATATCCGGGTTGAATGAGGGACCGAACATGGGACAGGATATCCATTATTCAGGCACTGTTGCTGCGGCAAAGGAGGGCGCTTTTCTTGGTATTCCCTCACTGGCTGTTTCCATAGATGGACGAAAGAATTTCCAATTTCATACAGCGGTACGCGTGGTTGAGGACCTTATTGAGAAGGTAGCGCATATACCCTTTATTGACGGAACCTATTTGAATATCAATATCCCCAATGTGCCCTATGAAAGGATACAGGGTTTTGCAGTGACAAAACTGGGCAAAAGGATATATAATGATACTGTTATTGAGAGAACCGATCCGCGTGGTGGAAAGTATTACTGGATAGGTGGGAATGAGGAATGTTACGCGCCTGTCAGGGGAACGGATTTCTATGCAGTGGCACGGGGCTTTGTTTCAGTTACGCCATTAGGTCTGGATACAACAAGCAGGGTATCGTTTGAACACTATAAAAAATATTTCAGGAGGCAGTCATGAAAGTAACACTATCGATTATCAAGGCAGACATAGGGAGCATTGGTGGTCATATCAAACCGAGCACCCAATTACTCGAGGAGGTAAAGCGTTACCTCAAAGAGAACAACAAGGGAATTGTCATTGATTTTTTTGTTGCCCATACTGGTGATGATTGCGCCATTCTCTTCTCCCATACCCAGGGTGTGGGAAGCGACAAAGTACACAAGCTTGCGTGGGATGCCTTTGTGGCAGGAACAAACGTGGCGAAGAAAGAAGGGCTCTATGGTGCTGGCCAGGATCTTCTGAAGGATTCCTTCTCCGGCAATGTGCGGGGTATGGGTCCTGCGGTTGCAGAGATGGAGTTTGTAGAGAGGCCCAATGAGCCGTTTGTCATGTTCTGTGCTGACAAGACAGATCCCGGTGCCTACAATCTTCCCCTTTATCTTGCCTTTGCTGACCCCATGTACAATTCAGGACTGATTCTTTCCCCCAACATGGCAAAAGGCTTTAAGTTCACAATCATGGATGTGAGCTATACAGAAGGCGACCGCATCATTGAACTCAATGCGCCAGAAGAGCTCTACGACATTGCAGCCCTCTTACGGGATAACGAACGGTTTGTCATTGAATCGATTCACTCGCGGGAGACAGGAGAGATTGCTGTGTCTGTAAGTACCACCAGGCTTCACAACATAGCAGGAAAGTATACAGGCAAGGATGACCCGGTGATGCTCGTCCGCGTCCAGGGTCCATTTCCTGCAACAGGTGAGGCACTGGCACCATTCAATATTGGCCATTACGTGGCAGGTTTCATGAGGGGAAGCCATACAGGTCCTCTCATGCCTGTAAAAATGAATTCAAGTGTGTCCTATTTCGATGGTCCTCCTGTGGTGAGTGCCCTCGGTTTCTGTGTCCATGAAGGGAAGCTCACAGAACCAGCGGATGCCTTTGACCACCCATACTGGGATTATATACGGGCACAGGTATCACGGAAGGCAACAGAAATTAGACAGCAAGGTTTTTCTGGTGCAGCCATGCTCCCCTATTCTGAGCTTGAGTACGGTGGTATAGTGAAAAAGATGGAGAAACTTGAACCGAAATTTACAGTGAGAAAGTAACACACGGGACACAATGACCTTTTACATAGAAACATTTGGTTGTCAGATGAATGAGCATGATTCAGAGAAGATGGCCTCTCTCCTTGTGGAGAGTGGCATGGAGGAAGTTCACACGGCCGATAGCGCTGATGTGGTGATTGTCAATACCTGTTGTGTGAGACAGAAGGCTGAACAGAAGTTTTATAGTCTCATGGGTAGACTTCGTCAATTGAAGAAACGGAAAGGAACCATTGTCGGTGTTGCCGGATGTATTGCCCAGATGGAGAAAGAGCATCTCTGTGAACGTCTGCCCTTCGTTGATTTTTCCATAGGTCCTTCGGGCATTCAACACATTACTCGTGCTGTTCACCATGCTATGGAACATGAACCATTCTTTGATTTTTCTGATAATGGCTGTGGTGCGTCTCTTCTTCTGAGGCCCCGCAGTCAGAACACCCGGATAAAAGCCTATGTATCCATCATGAAGGGATGCAACAACTTCTGCAGTTACTGTATTGTTCCCTATGTGCGAGGAAGGGAACTGAGCAGAGAGAGCAGGGACATCATACAGGAAATCGAGGACCTTGTCCGAGGTGGCGTGAAAGAGATAACGCTCTTGGGTCAGAATGTGAATTCCTACAACAGAGGAAGAGACGACCTTTCCTTTCCTGAACTTCTCCATGCCCTCAACAGCATCGATGGTTTAGAACGTATCAGGTTTGTCACGAGCCATCCCAAGGATATTTCCGATAGCCTCATTGCCTGTTTCGGTACCCTTGATAAACTCTGCGAACATATCCATCTTCCTTTTCAGTCAGGTTCTGACAGGGTGCTCTCCCTCATGAATAGAGGCTATACAGTGACGGGGTACAAAGAAAAGGTCAAGCGGTTGAGGCAGGTATGTCCGGAGATTGCCCTTACTGCTGACTGTATTGTGGGATTTCCCGGAGAAGATGAGAATGATTTTAATGACACCATGAGGCTCATTGAAGAGATTGAATTTGATGGCCTCTTTTCCTTTGTCTATTCCCCGCGACCCTATACACAGGCACTGACGTACGATGGAGTTGTGCCACGTGAGACTGCTCTCAAAAGACTCAGTACACTGCAAAAAGTACAGCGAGGCATTACCCTTGCCAAAAACAGGGTCATGGAAGGGACTATTGTTGATGTCCTTGTAGAAGGGGTAAGCAAACATTCGCTCAATGATGTCACGGGCAGGACGCGGACAAACAAGATTGTGAATTTCAGAGGACATGAAGACCTCATGGGTAAAACTGTTGCAGTGGAAATCATAAAAGGCTATGCTAATTCACTGCGAGGTGAATTAATGAGTTACAAGGAGGTAATGCATGCTTAAGGAGATGAAGGTTGCAGGAATTACAGTAGATCCCTTTACCAACACACCCATTGTCATACTGAAGGACCTTGAAGAAAAGGATGTGTTGCCTATCTGGATTGGGCTCCTTGAGGCATCGAGCATTGCCACTGCCATAGAGAACATCCAGACACCGCGTCCCATGACCCATGACCTTATGAAGAACATCCTCGATGCACTGGGTATAAAGGTGATACGGATTGAGGTAAATGACCTGAGGGATAATACCTACTATGCACTTATCCATCTTGATGTAAATAAGAAGAGACTTGTTATTGATGCACGACCCAGTGATGCCATTGCCATTGCCTTACGAACCGGCGCAACCATCTTTGTCGAAGAGAGCGTGATACAGAAATCTGCTAAGGTGGACCTGACCCAGAAAGGCGACAAGGTGGTAACGGATACAGGCGAATGGGAGGAGATTCTCGAGAACCTTAATCCCGATGACTTCGGGAAGTATAAGATGTGATGAGGTATAGATGATCGATCTGCACACACATTCTCTGTTGAGTGATGGCGAGCTTCTACCTTCTGAACTTGCTCGGCGTGCCAAAGTGAAAGGATACACGGTTATCGGCATCTCTGACCATGTGGATGTGACAAACATAGAGCATGTGGTGGCTTCCATCCTGAAACTGCGGGATAAGCTTTCATATTATGAAGGCATTACCATTCTGCCCGGTGTAGAGATTACCCATGTTCCCAGGGGTCTCATTAAGGAAATGATTGCCTATGCAAAAAACCTCGGTATAGGATACGTGGTGGTTCATGGCGAAACACTTGCAGAGCCTGTGGAGAAAGGCACGAACCGGGAAGCCATTGAGGGCGGCGCGAACATTCTTGCCCATCCAGGGATGATTACTCACGAGGATGTGGTGCGTGCACAAGAGCAGGGTGTCCTTCTGGAAATCAGCGCACGCAAGGGGCACTCCATGGGTAATGGTCATGTGGCTTCTCTTGCAAAGAGATTTGGCGCCCGTCTTGTTTTTAATACCGATGCCCACAGCCCTTCTGATCTTGTGACAGAAAATGAGGCGCTGAATATTGTCATGGGTGCAGGGCTTTCAGAAGACGATTTTCGTACTATGCAGACGAATGGTCTTGAATTGGCACAGAAGATTCTGGGAAAAAATCTATGACACTAACAATACTTGAACGTATCAAAACAATCCCCTATTACCCAAAAGCACTCATGTATGGCATGGGTGAGGGATGGGTGAGACTGTCGTCCAATGAAAACCCCTTTCCCCCGTCGCCTGAGGTTTTTGCTGCAATCCTTGATAGTCTCTTTTATGTAAACCGGTACCCTGGTGGAGAGTTTGCTTTGAAAGAAGCTATTGCACACAAGTTTAATGTAACGCCTGATGAAGTGATTATCGGTAATGGCTCCAATGAACTCATTGAGACTGCTTTAAAGGCTATGGTGCACGAGACACGGAAGAGTGTGATCATACCTGAGCCGTCCTTTGCCTTTTATCGCATAGCATCTCTGATCTACGGGTACCACGTGGAGGCAGTGCCTCTCAGAGACATGCGGGTTGATTTCAGTGCCATCATGTCCCGGATAGATGAGAGAACACGCATCATCTTTCTCAATAATCCTGTAAACCCCACAGGCACGATATTTGAAGAGGAAGCCTTTGTGGATTTTCTACAGAAGATTCCCCAGGATGTGCTTGTTGTGGTGGATGAAGCATACGGTGAGTTTGTGGAGAACACACAGTTCCCCCGTACGAATAGACTGGTGGCAGAGTATCCGGTGATTGTACTCAGGACCTTCTCCAAAGCCTATGGCCTTGCTGGTCTCAGAGTGGGGTATGCCATTGGAGAGGCATCGCTCATCTCATTCCTTGAACGGACAAAGCAACCCTTCAGCATTAACACGATTGCCCTTGTTGCAGCGCAGGCTGCACTCAATGATGACAGGCATCTTCAGAAGGTGCTTGCCAATAACCACACGGGAAAAGACTTCTTCACCACTGCACTGAAAGACCTTTCCATTCCTTTTATTCCCTCAGAAACAAATTTTCTACTCATCCACATAGGTCACCATGCTGAAGAGATAGTCAAAAAACTTTTTGACGAAAAGATACTGGTACGGTGGATGGGTCCCTATGGTCTTCCAGACTATATACGGGTGACTATTGGCAGGATGGATGAAAACATCCAGTTTATAGAGACGCTGAAAAGAGTTGTACGGTAAGTGGTGAAGAAGAATCTCATTATTACCATTGATGGTCCCAGTGGCGCAGGCAAGAGCACAATTGCAAAACTTCTTGCCCGCGCGCTGAACTACCGCTACATTGATACGGGTGCCATGTACCGGGCTATTGCCTATGCCTATATGGAAGAACACGGGCTATGGAACACAAAGCAAAGTGCAGTGAAGAATCTGAATGAGATGGATATAGAGGAGAAGGCTCTCAAAGATTTTCTTGAGAAGCTTTCCCTGAGATTTGAATTCGGGAACGAAACAAAGATATATTGTCGTGGCGACGATATATCCCTGAAGATCAGGAGTCAGCACGTATCAATGGTGGCTTCACGCCTCTCCCAGAAAAAGATTGTGCGGGAACACCTTATTGCCATGCAGCGTGAACTTGGCAGAGACGGCGGTGTGGTTCTTGAAGGTCGGGATACGGGAAGTGTGGTATTTCCTCATGCCCATGTGAAGTTTTATCTTGATGCCCATGTGGATGAACGGGCACAGAGGCGGTATCGAGAACTCTCGTTGCAGGGCGCGCAGGATAACCTTGAAAAAATCAAGGAGGAAATCATCACACGGGACACCCAGGATTCCACGCGAGACCTCTCACCCCTTATTATTCCGGAAGGCGCCCGTTACATTGACACAACCCGTATGGCTATTCATGAGGTTCTTGAGACACTCCTTGCCCACCTTACGGAGGGTACATAACCATGGATATCTTGAAGACTGAACATATCGGGTTTTGTTTCGGTGTGCAGCGGGCCATCAGCATGGTATACAGGGAACTCGACAAAGGAGCAAAGAAGATTTACACCATAGGCCCCATTATACACAACCCCCAAATGGTCACAATTCTGAAGGAGAAAGGTGTTATTCCTGTTGAGGATGTTTCCGAGATTGATGAAGGGACAGTGATTTTCAGAACCCACGGTATCAAAAAGGAAGAAGAAGCCTACATCAAGGAGAAAGGCGTACGAATCGTTGATACTACCTGCCCCTTTGTGAAACGAGTGCAGAAACATGCCATGTATCTGAAAAAACACGGGTACACAGTGGTGATCGTGGGTGACCGGAACCACCCTGAGGTGAAAAGTGTGTTGAGTTATTTAGGGAATGATGGTATTGTATTGCAGAAGCCCGTTCCTGTTCATGCAAAGAAGATAGGTGTTGTCAGTCAGACAACGCAGGATAAGGAGACCTTTGTCCGTATTGTGGAAGGCCTTCTTGAGGGGGCTCAGGAGGTACGTATCTTTAATACCATATGCGAGAGTACAGAGATACGGCAGAAAGAGGCAGTAGATTTAGCACAGCGGGTCGATATGATGCTGATTGTCGGTGGAACGAACAGTGCCAATACGAAAAAACTGTACAATATTGTCAAGCATGTGCAACCCTGTACCTATCATATAGAAACAGAAGATGACCTTGAGCCTGAATGGTTCTCAGGGGTGCACATGGTTGGTATAACAGGCGGTGCGTCGACGCCAGATTTTATTATTGATGTGGTGGAGACGCGTATAAAAAAATTGTAGGGAGACATACAATGGTGGATACAGGTGAGACTGTCGTGCAGAAAGATAAGACTGACGATGAAATGAGAACGCTCTATGAGACCTCTTTGAAAAGCTTGCACGATGGGAATATACTGAAGGGCAGAGTGATCGCTGTGAATGGCGACACGGTCATTGTTGATGTGGGCTTGAAATCAGAAGGCAAGGTTCCTCTCAGCGAATTTACAAACAGGGCAGGCGAAACCCACGTTTCTGTTGGAGATAACGTTGAAGTCATGATTGTGGGTCGGGAGAAGTCCTTTGGTCTTTTGCTCCTGTCAAAGCGGAAGGTGGATTACATACGCACGTGGGAGAAGATCAACAAATCCCTTAAAGAGGGTATTTCCATAGACGGTGACATCGTTTCTGAGATCAAAGGCGGTTTTCTCGTTGATATTGGTGTCAATGCATTCTTACCCATATCGCAGGTTGATATAAAGCCGGTCAAAAATCCTGCATCCTTTGTGGGAAGGCATTTGAAATTCAAAGTGATCAAGATGAACCAGAGAAAAGGAAACGTCATTCTGTCACGGAGAATGCTGTTGGAGGATGAGCGGGAGAAACGGAAGAAAGAATTCTGGAAGAATGTCAAAGAAGGGCAAATACTCTTTGGTATTGTGAGAAATATTACTGACTACGGTGCCTTTATAGACCTCGGTGGGGTTGATGGATTTCTGTACCTCAATGATATTACATGGGGCAAAATAAGCCACCCCAAAGAATATCTCCGTGTCGGTGATGAGGTAAAGGTAAAGGTCCTCACCATTGACTTTGAAAAAGAGAAGGTATCGGTGGGAATGAAACAACTGAAGCAGGATCCATGGTTGAAGATTGAGGAAAAATATCCCATCGGTGCCAAAACACGGGGCAGGGTCGTGGGTATTGTGGATTACGGAGCCTTTGTTGAGCTTGAGCAGGGTGTTGAGGGTTTGCTCCATATCAGTGAAATGAGCTGGGATCGGAAGGTTAAAAATCCCAACAAGATTGTAAAGAAGGGCGACTGGCTTGAACTCAAGGTTCTTGACATTGATAAAGAAAAGAAGCGTATCTCTTTGGGTTTGAAACAGCTTCTTCCTGACCCCTGGGATGAGCTTATTGAAAAATATCCCTTGGGTTCAGTCATACGGGGAAAGGTAAAGAACTTCACGGATTTCGGCATGTTTATTGGCATCGGGAGCGGTATTGATGGATTAGTCCATATGTCTGAAATCTCCTGGTCCCGGAGAAAGAAGGTCATACTGGAGTCCTACAGGAAGGGAACTTTCGTAGATGCCCTTGTTCTCAATGTGGACAAGGAGCAGAAAAAATTTTCTCTCAGCATAAAACGTTTGAAAGAGGACCCATGGAAGGGTGTGGTATCACGGTATCATGTGGGTGATATTGTTGAAGGGTACATTACCAGTATTACTGATTTTGGTGTCTTTGTGGAGATCGAAGAAGGGGTGGAAGGCCTCATACACCTCTCTGAAATAGATGATGCCCAGGGCAAACGGCTCTCAGAGGTCTTCAACATTGATGACCGGATTACCACAATGATTGTAAATATTGCTGAGCGGGAAAGACGAATAGGTTTGAGCCTCAAGGCACTGAAAAGAAAAGAGGAGGGTACAGCGATTGAGGCTCTCTCAAAAGAAGAGGGTGCCTTTACCACCCTCGGTGATATTCTGAAGCCTGTCATGGAGGATACAGGCATAGATAAAACGCAATCGTAGGGGGATACCGTGCCAATCAGCAAAGAACTCCTTGATATACTTTGTTGTCCAAAATGCAAGGGCGATATTGAACTCAATGAGTCTGAGGATGGCCTCGTGTGCAGGAACTGTAAGCTCATGTACCCGATTAAAGACGACATCCCTGTCATGCTCATAGACGAAGCCATACCCATCACTCCCTGAGCAGTCCTGTTGCTACTCGATTATTTCCTTTTATTTTCCATTAAGCTATTTCAGCAGTGTGTCCGTATGCTGCCAGAATCCCTTCAGGCGAGGCTTGGAGCGGTTCTGGGAAGGATTGCCTTTTCTATCCTGAAAGGCAGACGACAGGTTGCCCTGAGAAATATTGCACGGGTTTTTCCCCATGTAACAGAAAACGAGAGGCGTTCTCTTGCACTGAGGTCTTTTGAGAAGCTGGGAATAAATTTTATTGAAACCCTTGTTATGCCCTTTATTCCACACGCTGCATACAAGGAACGATTTACCATAGAGAATGAGCATTATTTCCACAGGGCGCAACAATTGAATAAAGGCATCGTTGCACTGGTATACCACTTTGGCAACTGGGAGATTATGGGGGTAGCCTCATTCCTCCTCAACTGCCACATCATTGCCCTTGCCCGCCCCTTGAAACGGTACAGGCGGCTCAATCAATTCCTTAATCTTTTGCGGGCAACAACAGGACTCACCATCATACCCAATGAAAATACGCTCCGCCAGGTCATGCAGTACCTGAGGGAGAATAAGATTGTTGCCATACTTGGTGACCAGAGGGAGAAACGCTCTCAGGCAGTCTTTGTAGAGTTTTTTGGTGAGAAAGTACCCACCATGCGGGGCATAGCGCTCATTGGTATGAAGACAGGCGCACCTGTCATGCCTGTATACATGATACGGGAAGGATTCTTACGCTATAGAATTGTCTTTAATGCGCCTATTGAAATGGAACGAACTGGCGATATCAATGAGTCTGTTGCTGCGAATATGCGAAAGGTGAATGCTTTTCTCGAATCCCTTATCCTCAAGAACCCGGATGAATGGTTCTGGGTCCACAGGCGGTGGGGAAGGGAAAAGCCGTGACTGGACGATAGACGATACATGATGGACGATGCACGATACACGACAAATCTTTTTAGATCATGCATCGTGCATCATGTATCACGGGGAAACCCCTTGCCTTTATTTCAATTTACCACAAAGGTTGTTTCCCGCGTATCTTTAGACGAATCGGTTTGCACTGTGTACCGCACGGTGTAGGTGCCTTTTTTCGCATCAGCGGGAAGGGTGATGGGGATATTTGATTGGTATGTGCCGCCAGTTCTTTCAACAGTGGTTTCAGGGTTGCCCCAGAGGTTTGCGCCAAAGAATATTTCACGAATCTCTTTGACCCGTACAATCTCATTGGATGTTGTGAGCACAGCATAGGTCATGCTCGTATCAATCCTGGTGCCTGGTTTTACAGTCTTTGGCACCACATTTACCTGCTCAATCATGACTGAGCCTTTATCCGATGTGTAGCCATATGTCTTATTGGTCTCAGCCTGTGTCTTTTGCGTATCAAAGGCATAATGACCCACTGCACCTCCAAGGAGTGCACCTGCAAGACCGCCAATAATTGCACCTTCTAAACCCCTGCCACCCGGTGCAACAGCGTGGCCAATGAGACCTCCGAGACCTGCACCGATTGCAGCACCGGTTGCTGCACCTTTGTGCTCCTCAAGGGTTGCGCAGGATACGAAAGCAATGAATGAAAGAATGATGAAGAGTGTGAATAGTTTTTTCATTATGTACCTCCATAGAATAATTTTTCAAAGTACCAGCCTATCCGGTACATGTATTCTTTCTGTGAGAGTTTGTTCACCATTGAAGAAAGTATATCATATTGGGATAGTTTTGTGTATGTTCTCAAAAAGAGTAGTTTTTCCTTGATATCTATGTGCAGTATGCCGCTGGCATGCAATTTTTCAACATACCGGTTAAGCCTCCAGAGCATTTTCTCCACATCCTTATGCGTCATCTCCTGTATGCGCGCTTTATCAAAGTCAAGGAAGACAAGGCCTCTCTCCGGGGATACAAGAATATTCTGTATGTGGAGGTCAGGATGGTACACGTTCAGGCGTGCAAGTCTCCAGAGTAATGTAGCAAGTTCCTTTATAATCCGCATTCTATTTCTCGGTGAAGCATGTTTCAGGTAGTCCAAAACATCTCCTCTATTCTCCTCATAGAGAGTAAAGAGATAGAGACGTCGAAAGAGCACACCCCTTTCTTCAACAAGACAAAAAGGCTCTACAACAGGGAACCCCCTGTCTGTGAGATAGGTGAGTATTTCTACCTCACGGATTCCCCGTGTATGGGAGAAAAAAAGATCTCTCGTGAATGCCCTCAAGATGCCACCGTGCTGGTAGTGACGTGAGATGAGCCGTCTGCCATTGAACGTGAGCATACGTACGCCGCCCCTTCCCCTGCCCTCCATAACCCTTGCTTTAAAAAGTTCTTGAATGAGTTGCGGGAGATGCGTGGGTTCTCTTGCATAGAGGAGATGAAATCTTCCGTAGGTATTCTGTTCAGATTCTTTGGTCATGTGCTATTCTGCTTTTATTCACTGTGAGCGAGAAGATACTCTTCCCTGATTCTCCTTAAGCTTCTGAATATGTTTTTCTTCACATTCCTGTTGTGTTTTTTAAGTTCTTCCACAAGACCCTTTATGAGCCTTCGTTTAGAGGTGGTACTATTGGGACATTCTGAAAAAACAAATGGTAATCGAAGGTATTGAGCCAGTCTTGCCAGATCCTTTTCTTCAACGTATGCGAGAGGACGGATGAGAGCGAGTTCTCCATTGAACATCTCCTGATAGGGTTGCATGGTACTGATCTCTCCCTGGAAGAAGAGATTGAGGAGCATGGTCTCAATAATATCATCCATGTGATGGGCAAAGGCAATTTTTGTACATCCTTCATCATGGGCAACGTTGAACAGGGTCTTTCGTCTGTTCCAGCTGCACCAGAAACAGCTGAATGGTTCTTCAGGGTGCCATGGTTCTGGCGGAGGGGCAATGATGTGCGGTATGGACTCCTGCTCAAAGAAGCCTTTGAGTACGTCGGTGTTCACCCATGGAAAGCCCATATCAACATAACAGGCAAGGATCTCATAATTGATGGGGACGAATTTTGTCCTCTCCTTCATAATTTTTAAAAGTACGAGACTATCCTTGCCGCCAGATACGGCAAGGAGTACCCTGTCCCCTTCCTTAAGCATCTTATAATCCCAGATTGCCTTCCCCACCTTTTTTGTCGTGAAGTAGAAAAGGCCATTATGTGATGAGTGTATCATAGAAGAGACCGGATTACTGTTTTTGTCTTTTCAATATACGTCTTTTTTACACTTCCCTTTTCCATACACCCAGGTGCTTCCACATGGCCTGCATAGGTGAGGCCAAGAAGGTCAAAGGTCATCTGGAACATTTGGATGAGCGGTTTGACTGTATCAAGATTTTCATCCCCGAGCGTTACAAGGGTGACGGCCTTTTTACCCTCTATCCGTGAATTGTAGTCGTTGTCCATGAGAGCAATGGACCTGTCCATAACGAGTTTGAGTTGACTGGAGGGACCGAACCAGTACAGTGGTGTTGCATAGATGATGATGTCTGATTCACGCATGTATTTTAGTATATCCTTCATATCATCATTGATTTTGCATTTACCTTTTGGCAGGCAGGCATAGCATCCCTGACAGGGTCTGATATTGAGGTCATTGAGAAAGAGCATGCGCACTTCATGGTGCTTCTGCTTTAAGATATCTGATGCTGTATTGACAAGCTGTCTGGTATTACCATCTTTACGAGGGCTCCCGAATAGCACAACGACTGTCATGGTGAACCTCCTTTGTAATTAATATTGTTCTTCATTATAAAGATATTTCTACTCAGGGGTCAAGGATATACGGTGGCTGAGAAACTCTCTGTGAAGAATTGAGGTGATTGTATAGGAGTGCAGGGAGCATCTTGCAAGAACACGGGGTCTGTCTTATAATGGAATAAAATAGCCTGTGCCTTGCGATAAGGGCATTTATATATTCATGTCCATGAAAGGAGGGAGAGGACCTATGCAGGAAAAGGGGAAGGAAGAAGCAGGATGGAGCCCCTATGTTGCTGGAGGTCTTGCAGGAATGCTCATAGTCCTGTCAGTGTGGATTACCGGTAAATATATCGGAGCATCGACGACGTTTGTCCGTGCAACAGGGTTCATTGAAAAATTTTTTGATCCAGACCGTATCAAGGCAGTTGAATATTTTGTGAAGGAACTGCCGAAGATTGACTGGCAGTGGATGTTTGTTGTGGGTATTTTCTTTGGTACCCTCATCGCATCAACAACATCAAAGACATTCCGATTGCAGGCTGTTCCTTCTATGTGGGAGGAGCGGTTTGGTCCAAGCAAAGCAAAGAGGGCAGTAGTTGCGTTCATTGGCGGTGCCATTGCTATGTTTGGCGCCCGACTTGCTGATGGGTGACCGAGCGGTCACGGACTGAGCGGTTCGCTCCAGTTGGCGGTAAGCGGGTTCATTGCATTGGTATGTTTTTTTATTGGCGGTGTCATTGTTGCACATATCCTCTACAGGGGAGGGACAAAGTCATGACAGGAGAACTCATATATGGATTTGTGACAGGTATTATATTTGGATTTCTATTACAAAAGGGTCGGGTCATTCGCTATGACAAGCAACTCGGCGCGCTCCGTTTAAAGGATATGACGATTGTGAAGTTCATGCTTTCAAGTGTTGTGGTTGCTATGATTGGTGTCTATCTCCTCAAAGACCTTGGCTTTGTGAAACTCTCTTTAAAAACAACGGTCCTTGGTGGTAACATTATTGGTGGTCTCCTCTTTGGCATTGGGTGGGCACTCTTTGGATACTGTCCAGGAACTGCTGTCGGTGCCCTTGGCGAAGGACGATGGGACACAGTGTGGGGTATTCTGGGAATGTTAACAGGAGCCGGCATTTTTGCCGAGGTATATCCGGTGCTCAAGAAGACTGTTCTCACGTGGGGGAATTACGGAAAGATTACCATTCCCCAGATACTGGGTATCAATCACTGGATCATCATTGCAGTCTTTACGATCGGGAGCATCCTTCTCTTTGTATGGTTCGAGAAAAAGAAGCTGTAGAGTGAGGGCAGTGCGAACATACGGGAGAGAACAGTAAAAGTATAAGAGATAGAGGTGCCTATGAACAGAAAGAGGCTTGTAGTAATCGGCGGTGTTGCTGCAGGTATGAGCGCAGCCAGTAGTTACAAGAGGATCAACCCTGAGGCAGAGGCAGTTGTTATTGAAAAGGATTTCTTCATATCCTACGGTGCCTGCAGCCTTCCCTACTACATATCTGACGACGTGAAAGATTTTAATCAGCTCATCTCGCTCACGCCACAGGTAGCTGAAAAAGAGCGGGGCATTACTGTTCTTACCCGGCACGAAGCACAGACTATTGACACGGCAAAAAAAGAGGTACTGGTCAAAGACCTTGAACGGGGGAAGGAAACAACGATTACCTACGATACATTAGTCATTGCCACAGGAGGGTTGCCTGTAAAGCCGCCGTTACCCGGTATTGACCTCACCCATGTCTTTACCATACGGACATTGCTTGACGGCATAGAGATAAAAAAATTTATTGATGAGTGGAATACCTTTCATGTGTGTGTGGGTTCAGCAGAATGCATATACCTGAATCGTTTCAATGTTGAGAAGAGGCCCATGAAGGCAGTGATTGTGGGTGGCGGGTATATTGGCATGGAGATGTGCGAGTCCCTTCGCAAGCGCGGCATTGAGGTAACGGTCATAGAGAAGATGGATCGTGTGCTCGGCACCATGCACAAGGATATCACTGATGTTGTGGAAGAGAAGATACAGAGGGAAGGTGTTGTATTATACAAAGAGACATCGGTAGAAGGAATGAAAGGGTCCCACGGCATTGTCCAGAAGGTTATTACTGACAAGGGTGAGTTTGATGCAGACATGGTGATACTTGCCATTGGTGCACGACCGAATACACAGCTTGCCCGTGTTTCTGGCATTGAACTTGGCGTGAATAATGCTATCAAGGTGGATGAGTATCTCCGCACCAATATCCCTGATGTTTATGCTGCTGGTGATTGTGCAGAAGCACTCCACATGGTGACTGGCAAGAAGGTCTACATCCCTCTTGGAACAACAGCAAACAAACAGGGACGGATTGCGGGAGAGAATGCAGGTGGTATGCACAATATCTTTGAAGGCGTAGTGGGCACTGCAGTGACAAAAATCTTTGACCTTGAAGTGGCGCGTACAGGACTGTCACCCCTTGAAGCAGAGAAGGAAGGGTATAACTATTTTGTGTCAACCATTAAAGGACGGTCACGCAGTAGCGCCTATCCTTCAGGAAAACCCATACGGGTTTCATACGTTGTGGACAGGGATACCGGAAGGCTTCTCGGTGCTCAGATGGTGGGTGAAGAAGGTGTTGCCCACAGGATTGACACCCTTGCTGCATGCCTCTATGGAAAGATGCATATTGCTGATGTTGCGCGGCTTGACCTTGGATATGCGCCACCCTTTGCCACTGTATGGGACCCCATTCTTGTAGCAGCAAACGTGGCATTGAAAAAACTTAAAGAGGCATAGGGTACCCTTTATCCATACTAATAATCCGATTACTATACTCTCCTTTTATATTGGCGTACGATGATGGCTATCCGTGACATTGTAACGCGCAGGGACATACGCTCATTTATCTTAGAGAGCTGGTCAGTGAGCTGGCCCATGATTCTCATCATGTTCTTCGAGTTTCTCGTAAGCCTTGTTGATATCTTTATTGCAGGCAGGGTAGGGAAGGAGATACAGGCAACCTATGGGTTTGTTATCCAGATTTATTTTGTCTTTATCATTATGGGGAGTGCACTTTCTATCGGAACCGTGGCAGTCATTGCACGCCTTTTTACCTCAGGAGATGGGCGGAGTTTTTCACAGGCAGTCACCTCAACCAGTATAATCTCCTGTATTGTGGGTGGTATCTTCGGTATAGGAGGCATTATCTTCACACCCGAGATTATCAGTATCGTGAATATTCCGTCTCCACTAAAGCCTCTGGCTATCCCTTTAGGAAGAATATACGCAGCAGGACTTGTATTCCACTACGTACTTATCACAACGAACAGTATCCTCAGGGCAAGCAAGCGGGTAAAGACGTCCCTTATCACCATGGCGATTGTGTGTGCCATCAACATCGGGGGCAACTTTTTCTTTGTCTTCCACACGCCTCTCGGATACAAGGGTATTGCCCTTTCAACAGCCGTGAGCGTTTTCATCGGGAGCATTATCAATCTATGGCATATCAGGAAATTCACCACCACCGTGAAAGAATTCTCACTCACGATTGTAAAAAAAATCGTGAACATTGGCTGGCCATCAGGCGTGCTCCAGGTTTCCTGGCAACTCCATTCCATGGTGCTCTTTCTCATACTCAGCACCCTGCCGTACCATAGCGTTGAGGTGCTTGCTGCCCTTACTGCGGGCATACGGATTGAGTCTGCAATCTTTCTCCCTGCTATTGCCTTTAATATGGCAAATAGTGTGATTGTGGGAAACCTCCTCGGCGAAGGCAAAAGGGATGATGCCTTTCGTGCAGGGATTGTAACAGCCCTTCTGGGTATGGCAGTTGTTGTGATCATAACAGTGATTGTGATGGTTCATGCCCGGTGGATTGCTGCTCACCTTTCTACCAATGAAGTTGTTGTGAATGAAACAGTGAAGTATCTCTATATTATCATGCTCAGCGAACCATGTATGGCACTGTGGGTTATATTCGGTGGTGGCCTCAATGGAGCCGGTGATACACGGAGTGTCATGAAGAATGTTGTCCTCACCCTCTGGCTTGTGAGAATACCCCTGAGCTATCTCTTTGTTGTGCATCTCGGGTATGGTGCTCCATCAGTCTGGTGGGTTATGAATCTGTCTCAATTCCTCATGGCTTTGTTTATGGTGCGAAGATATGTGCAGAAGAAATGGTTTATGATAAGCCCGTAATGCGGGAAGCCGCGTATCAGAAATTTATTTTGAACTTCACTCTCCAGCCATTATCCTGTGCTTCAAAATAGGCATCCTCTTTGCGCTGGAGAATGACACTCCGTCCAAGGAGTATCTCGCCAAAGGGTGTGAGTCGGTATCCGAGCGCCACTTCTGCCTTGAACTCCTTTGTATTGAGCTTTCGTACGCCTATAACATCAAGATTATCAACTTTGGCAAGGGTAACAAATGCAGGACTCTCTGAATTCTTCTCCGGCTGTGTGACATAGGGAGATGCCTTTTCAGTAAATTGAATCCCGTAGGTTCTTGAGGATTGCTCTTTTTCATTTCCCTCACCAATAGGCTGTATCTTTACATATCCCTTCTCTTCCAGTATCCTGTATTTTGTAATCGTCTCTTTATCAGCGCCTATGGTATAGACGGTTCCGTACCGGTTATAGGTCTTTTTGAAATCTATTTCGTTTTTCTCAGTGAGACTGCTCTTGATGAGCATGAGGGCTTCTTCCCTGGAAAGTTCTGAAGCCATGACCCATGCGCCGGTAGCACATACCACCATGGTCACAATGAGTATGGTGCAAATATATTTCACAGGCGCACCTCTTTCTTATTATAGCACAAATCTTTCGGTTGCAAAAATGTAAAACATTTTGTAAGCTTAGAACCTCCATGGAGCGCATCCTGTACTATAGTACAAACAATAAAGAGGAACGGGTCACCTTTGAAAATGCCCTCCTCAATGGCATGGCATCCAGATACGGTCTCTATATGGTGGCGCGAAATGAAATTCCCACTCTATCATTGCGAACTATTTATGAGATGCATGATATGACCTATGGAGAGGTTGCCTTCACGGTGCTCTTACCATTTCTCCAGCACGAGATACCTGAAAAGAAACTCAAAGAACTTCTCGACGATGCATATGATGAAGCAGTCATCCCCACCCGTGTTGACCGTGTAACAGGGAAAACCCATATTATGTGGCTTACCCGTGGTCCCACATACTCATTTAAGGATTATGCTGCCCGCTTTTTTGGAAGGGTGCTCAATCATTTTTTGAGTGAGCGGAAGAAACGGAAGGTTGTTGTCGTGGCAACGAGCGGAGATACAGGCGGTGCTGTGGCAGATGCCCTTTATGGACTCTCTGCTATTGACAATATTGTCTTCTACCCGAAAGGTCTGGTGAGTGAAGGCCAGAGACGGCAGATGACCACACTCCAGAAGAACATCCATGCCTTTGAGATACAAGGAGATTTTGATGTATGCCAGGCACTTGCCAAACGTATACTCGGTGACAAGCAATTTGCCCGGGAACTTTTCAATGACAGCGAGCGGTTTACATCAGCAAACTCCATAAGTATTGGAAGGCTCATTCCTCAGGCAGTATACCCATTCTTTGCCTATGCAAAGATGGCTGAACAGGGAAAACCCTTTATTGCCAGCATCCCCTCAGGCAATTTTGGCAATATGATGGGAACTGTCATTGCAAAACAGATGGGGCTTCCTGTGTCCACGATTATCTGCGGTGTCAATGAGAATACGGAATTCCCGGAATTCCTTACAACCGGTGTATATACAGTACGTCCCTCCCTGAAATCACCCTCCTCAGCCATGATTGTCTCCCATCCGAGCAACCTTGCCCGTTTGATAGATTTTTACGGCGGCCATATGTACGATGAGAGAGACCCTGTAACAGGAAATATTATAAAACCCGGGATTATAGACAGGATGCCTGATCTGGATGCCATGAGAAAGGACCTGTTTTCCATGGGTGTGACGAACGAGGAGCATTATGAGACAATGAAAACTGTGTATGAAAAATACGGAATTATCCTTGATCCCCACGGCGCAGTGGGCTGGAAGACCCTCGATGCGTTCCTCAAAGGAAACCATGATACACCTGCAGTTGTGTATGAAACAGCAGATCCAGGAAAGTTCCCCGAGGATGTGCAAAAAGCAATCAGTATAATCCCTGAATTGCCTCCGAACATGAAGAAACAGGCAACCATGGAAGAGCGTATATACTATATAAATGCTGAGCCAGACAAAGAAGCTCAGGGTTTTATACTTTCCCGGGACCAGATAGAAGAGACAAAGGCAAAGATAAAAGAGATCTTCATAAAACAAAAATAATTCCATTTATCTCAAATAACATTCTGCATTTTATTAATATTTTTGACTGAAGCCAATTTTTCCTGTATAATAATAAATAGAAATCAATTCCATTTTTGGAGTGTGTATGGAGAGAGAATTTAGTGTCATGCTCAAGGATATCCGTTTAAAGGCAACACCAAAACGGCTTGCCATTCTCCATATTCTTGATGCTGAATCAGGGTATATGGGACCTGACGAGGTATGGCAGAGATTGAAAGAACGATTTACACGTATTGGTCTTCCAACTGTCTATCGCAACCTTGAAGACCTTGCAAGGAGCGGCATTCTCATAAAAATTATCCATCCTGATAGAAAACTATACTACTATCTCTGCAGGAATACGGACCACCACCACCACTTCATCTGCGTCTCCTGTAGAAAGGTGGAGGACCTTACCTACTGCGGTGCCCGTGAAATTGAGGAAGAGGTGAAAAGGAATCTGAGGGGTCATGTAATCTCCCATATTATGCAGGTCTTTGGCCTCTGCGACGCGTGCGCTACTGCAAAGACCATGTCAACATAAAGGATATAATATGAAAGGGAAGATATTTGTATGCACGTTTCTCATATACCTTATCATTGTTACTATGGGTGCCTGTGGAAAAAAAGAAGAACCTCATAAGGCGAAGGCACAGATGGAGATTATTACCACCATCTTTCCCCTCTACGATTTTGCAAAACATATTGGGGGTGAAAGGGCACGGGTAAGCCTCCTTATGCCTCCAGGTGTTGAAGCCCACAGTTTTGAGCCAAAACCAGGTGACATAGTAAAGATCAACAAAGCCCATATATTTATCTATACCGGTGAATACATGGAGCCATGGATTACCAGCATAAAAAAGGGTATTGACAACAGGCGCCTTACCATCATTGATGCAAGCAAAGGCATACAGCTTCTTGCAACAGAAAGCAGGAGTTCCCATGACCACCCAACCCACGAACAGGGAAAAATGGATCCCCACATCTGGCTTGATTTTGCAAATGCTGAAAAGATGGTGGATACTATCTGTAATGCACTTGTGGAAAAAGACCCTCTGAACAAAGACTATTACACAAAGAATGCGGATACATACAAGGCACAATTGAGAACGCTTGACAGAAAATTTACAGAAGGTCTTTCGCGATGCAGGCATGATACCTTTATCCACGGAGGCCACTTTGCATTCAGCTATCTTGCAAAACGCTATAACCTGAAGTATTTCTCTGCCTACCCTGGCTCAGCCAATTCAGAACCAACGATGAAGGACCTTATGGCACTAAAAAAGAGGATGAAAGATAAGCAGATAACCACCATCTTTTATGAAGAACTCATACAACCCAGGGTGGCTGAGATGATTTCAAAAGACACAGGAGCCCGGATGCTCAAACTTCACGCAGCCGGAAACGTAGGCAAGGACGAGCTGGAGAGAGGCGTAACCTTTATTGCCCTCATGGAAGAGAATCTAAAAAACCTGAAGGCAGGACTTCAATGTCAGGAGAAATAGTTTCTGTTACAGGACTCCACTTTCAGTATAATGCCACAGAGGTCTTGACCAACATCTCTTTCCAACTCCAAAGAGGAGACTATGCGGGTATTGTGGGACCCAATGGGTCTGGTAAGACAACATTAATAAAACTCCTACTCGGATTTTATGAACCCCATAAAGGAAGCGTCCTCCTCTTTAATACAAAGGCAACACAATTTAAGGACTGGTTTCGGGTAGGGTACTTACCCCAGAGGATAATGCACTTCAATCCCCATTTTCCTGCAACAGTGAAAGAAGTGGTTGCCTTGGGACTTCTGTCACAGAAGGTTTTTCCAAAAAGGATAGTAAAATCAGATGATAGGGCCATTGAACAGGCATTATCGCTCATGGATATAGTCTCCATAAAGGATGAACGCATTGGCACCCTTTCAGGAGGTCAACAGCAACGAGTGCTTCTTGCAAAGGCACTCGTCAATGAACCAGAACTCCTTATTCTTGATGAACCCACAACTGCCCTTGACCCTGAAGTGCGGGAAAGATTTTTCTCCATGTTGCAGACCCTGAACAAGGAGCGAAAAGTTACGGTTATCCTCATTACCCATGATATAGGAACCATAGGTCAATATGCATCAACCCTCCTCTATCTTGATAAACGGCTTATCTTTTTTGGTGGCTTTGACGAATTTTGCATATCCCATGATATGTCTGATTATTTTGGTGAATTTGCCCAGCACATTATCTGCCACAGGCATGATGGCATGGTAATGGGCAAAAGGCAGTGAATAGTGATGGGTAGAGAGATAATGAAGAATAGATGATAGACGATGGACGATGAACATTGAACTCTTCACTCTGTGCCTCTGTCTGGTTACTGGAATTTGGTACGTGGTAATTGAATAATATATGAATATCTTTGATTTTTTAAGTCATGGTTTCATTCAGAGGGCGCTTGTTGCTGGCTCTTTCATTGCCATTTTATGTTCCACCCTCGGGGTTTTTCTTGTGCTCCGCCGTTTTTCCCTCATCGGCGATGGATTAGGCCATGTAACCTTTGGAAGCGTGGCCATTGGGCTTCTCTTAAGGGTCTATCCCATAGGTATTGCCATACCCATTGCCATGATTGCATCGCTTGGTATCCTGAAACTCATTGAAAAGGCGCGTATTTACGGTGATGCTGCAATCGGTATAGTCTCTTCCCTCGGCATTGCCACCGGCGTACTTCTTGCGAGTCTTGCTGGCGGATTCAATATAGACCTTTTCAGTTACCTTTTTGGCAATATACTCACCATTAATACCATGGAGGTTGTAACATCCATGATTCTTTCCGGTATTCTTATCCTTGTCATCCTTTTCTATTACCATGAACTCCTTGCCATTACCTTTGATGAAGAATCTGCCCGTGTATCAGGCATAAAAGTAGAGAGAATCAATAAGATTCTTGTACTCCTCACAGCAGTGACCATTGTGCTTGCCATGAGGGTGGTGGGTATTATGCTTGTCTCAGCTCTTTTAATCCTTCCATCAGTGACCGCGCTTCAGTGGAATAAGGGGTTTAAAGGAACCATTATTATTGCATCACTCATCGGGGTTATTTCTGTAATAGTGGGTATCGGTATTGCCTTTGTAATAGACCTGCCTCCCGGGGCAACAATTGTGATTGTCAATTTTCTATTTTTGCTCCTTGCAGTCGGAGTGAGAACAATTCGTTCATAAGCTTGTTTTTATTCATTTTTTTTCGCAACCCCTTTATTGACAAGGGGGGTTGGAGGACTTATATTTACTTAAACCTTTTACACATGAGGAGGGATAAGAAATGGCTAAAAAAGTGATCGGTATAGACCTTGGAACCACGAACTCTGTTGTTGCTGTTATGGAGGGTGGTGAACCAAAAATTATTATCAATGAAGAAGGAAGCAGACTAACACCCAGTGTCGTTGCCTTTACAAAGGACGGCGAAATACTTGTGGGTCAGACTGCAAAGAGGCAGGCAATTACAAACCCGGAAAATACAATCTTTTCCATAAAACGATTTATGGGTAGACGGTACAATGAGGTGCAGGAAGAGATAAAGACTGTACCGTACAAGGTGGTAAGCGACTCTGAAGGAAATGCGCGGGTTGAGGTACGGGGAAAACAGTATACGCCCCAGGAGATTTCTGCATTCATTCTCCAGAAACTGAAGAAATCAGCAGAAGCATACCTTGGACAAACTGTTGAAGATGCAGTGATTACTGTTCCTGCATATTTCAATGATTCACAGAGACAGGCAACAAAGGATGCAGGAAGGATTGCTGGATTGAATGTGCTCCGTATTATCAATGAACCCACTGCGTCAGCCCTTGCCTATGGCCTTGATAAGAAAAAGGACGAAACCATTGCTGTCTATGACTTTGGCGGTGGCACCTTTGATATTTCCATCCTTGAAGTGGGTGACAATGTGGTGGAGGTAAAATCCACGAATGGCGATACCCATCTGGGTGGTGATGATATAGACCAGAGAATCATTGACTGGATTGTTGCTGAATTTAAAAAAGACCAGGGTATTGACCTCTCAAAGGACAGGATGGCGCTCCAGAGATTGAAAGAGGCAGCTGAACGTGCGAAGATTGAACTTTCCACAACTGTTGAGACAGAGATCAACCTCCCCTTTATTACTGCTGACAGCTCAGGGCCCAAGCACCTCAATATGAGGTTGAGGAGGGCAGAACTTGAGCGGCTTGCTGATGACATTATCCAGCGGTCTGTGGAACCATGCAGACGGGCACTTGAGGATGCAAAGCTTTCACCCACCAAGATTGATGAGGTTGTTCTTGTGGGTGGTTCCACGCGCATACCAAAGGTACAGGAGATTGTGAAAAACTTTTTTGGCAAGGAGCCCCATAAGGGCGTGAACCCTGATGAGGTGGTTGCCCTCGGTGCAGCAGTACAGGCCGGTGTTCTTGCCGGTGAAGTAAAGGATGTGCTCCTCCTTGATGTAACACCACTGTCACTCGGTATCGAGACCCTTGGCGGGGTAATGACCCGGATTATTGAACGTAACACCACCATACCCACCAAGAAGAGCCAGATATTCACAACAGCTGAGGATAACCAGACGAGCGTTGAAATCCATATCCTCCAGGGAGAACGGGAGCTTGCCCGTGACAATAGAACACTCGGACGATTCCAGCTTATCGGCATTCCGCCGGCACCGCGAGGAATGCCGCAGATTGAAGTTACCTTTGATATTGATGCAAACGGTATACTCCATGTGAATGCAAAGGATATGGCAACCGGTAAAGAGCAGAGCATTCGCATTACTGCATCCACAGGCTTGAGCGAGGATGAGATTAAGAAGATGGTGAAGGATGCAGAACTCCATGCAGAAGAGGACAGAAGGCGGAAGCAGGAGATTGACACGCGCAACCAGCTTGACAATCTTGTCTATACCACGGAAAAGACCTTTAATGAAAACAGGGATAAGCTCGGTGCCGATGACATCCGCTCCATGGAAGATGCCTTGAAATCTGCAAAGGAAGCATTGAAGGCAGGAAACCACGAGCAGATAAAGAGAGAGATAGACAACCTTACGAGAACCTCCCATAAGCTCGCAGAGGTGCTCTACAAAAAGACAGCAGGCACAACCTATGGACAGGAAGCACAATACCAGCAGGGCGGAGCACAGGGAGGACAGAAAAAGGATGATGATGTAGTGGATGCTGAATTTGAGGATGTGAAAAAATAAGAGGAGACCCTATGGTGATAGGTTTCAGAAACGATAAAAGTATAAAAGACAAGGTTTTTATTCCTGCAGAGGTTTCCATACTGCCCCTCCGTGGCACGGTTGCATACCCGGACCTTGTGATGCCTCTCATTGTGGGCAGGGAGAAGTCCATTCGCCTCATGGATGAAGCCATGAGCGGTGATAAGATTATTGGAATCCTGACGCAGAAGAACCCTGATATTGAGGAACCTGGTCCCGAAGACCTCTACACAATCGGTACCATTGCTACGGTCATGAAGATGGTGAAGATGGTGGACGGAAGCCAGCGCATTGTTATCCAGGGACTGTGCAGATTCAAACTCATCGAGTTTACCGGACGAGAGCCCCATCTCAGGGCAAAGGTGCTTCCTATCTTCGAGGATTACCAGCGGGACATTGAGATAGATGCCATGTATATCAATCTCAAGAATCTTTACCGGAAAGCAGTGGACATGGCGCACTACCTTTCTTCAGAACTTGCACAGGTGGCTGCAAAGATAGAACAACCGGGCAACCTTGCAGACCTCATTGCATCCACCATCAACATCACGGTGGCGGAAAAGCAGGAAGTGCTCGAAAAGATTGACCTCAAGGAACGGCTTAAAAAGGTGACCTTTTTCCTGAACAGGGAACTGGAAACACTCGAATTGAGTAGCAAGATTCAGTCCCATGTGAAGGAGGGAATTGATAAGACGCAAAGGGAGTATTACCTCCGTGAACAGCTCAAGGCAATTCAGAAGGAGCTGGGTGAGACAGATGACAGGATTAATGAGATAGAGGAACTGAGAAAGAAGATTGTAGAAGCCAAGATGCCGCCTGATGTTCAGAAGGTTGCAGAAAAGGAACTTGACCGTCTTTCGAAGATGAGCACCATGTCAGCAGAGTATACGGTTTCCAGAACCTATATTGACTGGCTCACTGAAGTGCCGTGGAGCATACAGACAGAGGACAATCTCAATATAGAGGATGCCAATAGAATCCTTGATGAAGACCATTACAACCTCACCAAGGTGAAAAGGAGAATCCTTGAATACCTTGCAGTACGAAAATTGAAGGCTGATATGAAAGGGCCTATCCTCTGCTTTGTAGGACCTCCTGGTGTGGGAAAGACATCCCTCGGCAGATCCATTGCGCGCGCCCTTGGAAGAAAATTTATCAGGATTTCTCTTGGCGGTATCAGGGACGAAGCAGAAATCAGGGGGCACAGGAGAACCTATGTGGGTGCCTTACCTGGAAGAATCATCCAGGGCATGAAAAAGGCAGGCTCCAGCAACCCTGTCTTCATGCTCGATGAAGTGGATAAGATCGGCATGGATTTCAGGGGAGACCCCTCAAGCGCCCTTCTTGAAGTCCTTGACCCTGAACAGAACTTCTCATTCAGCGACCACTACCTTGAAGTACCCTTTGACCTTTCAAAGGTCATGTTTATTGCCACTGCAAATATGCTCGATCCTGTACCGCCTGCATTGAAGGACAGGATGGAGGTGCTCGAGCTTCCCGGATATACTGAGGAAGAGAAGCTCATGATTGCAAAGCAGTTTCTCATCCCAAAACAGCTCAATGAACACGGGTTGACGAGCGACCTCATTGAGTTTGAGGATGATGCACTGAAGACCATTATCCGCTCCTATACAAAGGAATCAGGGGTGAGGAACCTTGAGCGGGAGATTGCAACTATATGCAGGGCAATTGCAAAGGATGTGGCTCAAGGCAAACAGGAGAAGACAACGGTTATAGCAGACAGTATTCACGGATACTTGGGTCCCATAAAATATTTTTCAGAGGTGGCAGAGAGGACAAAATATTCAGGTGTGGCCACAGGCCTTGCATGGACACCCACAGGCGGGGACATCCTCTTTATAGAATCAACAAAGATGAGGGGCAAGGGAAATCTCTCCCTCACCGGTCAACTGGGTGATGTGATGAAGGAATCAGCCCAGGCAGCCTTAAGCTATATCAGGAGCAAGGCCCAGGAATATAAAATAAGCGAGGATTTTTTTGAAAAGCATGACATTCATATTCATGTGCCACAGGGTGCAATTCCAAAAGATGGCCCTTCGGCAGGTATTACCATGCTTGTCTCCCTTGTCTCGCTGCTCACTGACAGGCATGTGAGAAATGATGTGGCAATGACCGGAGAGATTACGCTCCGCGGCCTGGTGCTTCCTGTGGGTGGCATCAAGGAGAAGGTGCTTGCAGCAAAGAGGGCAGGCATCAACAATGTCATATTGCCAAAGCTCAATGAGAAGGACCTCGAAGAGGTGCCGGAGAGCATAAAAGAGAATATGAACTTTACATTCATCGAAAAGATGGACGAAGCCATAGAATACTGCCTGACATCGTAACATAGGGTATAGGTAGGGTAGAAGTCATGATTGGACGATGCATGATGGACGATACACGTTGAACATTGAACTTTTCACTCTATGCCTCTGTGCCTTTCTCTTATGGTGTTACAAAGACCTGGTCTCCAAATTTCTCTGAAAGGGCAATAGCAAGGTTTCTGGCTTTTTCCTCATTCTCAAGCTCCACCATAAGCTCACCTTTTTTACCCACAACAAGCCTGCCATAGTCTTTAATAATCTCAGCAACCTCTTCTGGTTCTACTGTCCACCAGCCTTTTGTTCTCCGCAAAAGCTCCTCACCCCGCAAGGGTTGTGGTGTCACAAGGTCTATGGTGCGAAACCATGCAGTCCAGCCAATCTGGGGTGGTTCCTTTGCTACAGGACTTACTGGATCATGATAAATACGGCAACGGCCGAAGAGTCGGAGACGCATCACGAAAAAACCTCCTGCACTATGGATGCTAATTCTTTATTTACAGGCAGGAGGCTATCAGGCACAGCAATACGGTTTCCCCGAAGAATGCGGGCAAAAACAGAGAGGTAGAGATACAGTATGTCATCCTCTGTCGTGGCACGTCCCCTGCGGGATGCAATGACCCATGCCTTCTCAAAGGCGCTGAGCGTTGCTTCCCGTATGCGTCTGAGCCTCTCATCAAAGGGCGAAACATCACATTTCTGTAAGAGGTTTTTCTGTGCTTTTTCAATCGCAGCAAAGATTTTGCGGAGATACTGTACCTGAGGGTCATGCCCCCATTCATCAGGAACATCACGCATATACTATGGGTAGCAAACGGATAGACTGAAGTCAAGCCAAATTTCTCTTTACAAAGGTCATAAGGGAATATAGAGTAAAAAAGAATCTCATGAGGAGGATCGTATGAAGCATGACGATTCAGTGATACGGAAGATTCTTGAAACAGCAACGGTAATAGCCATTGTGGGGCTTTCGCCAGATGAAAAAAAGCCCAGTAACATTGTTGCCCGATACCTTATTAATGCGGGCTACACCATCATACCGGTCAATCCACAGTATGAGGAGATTTTAGGAAAGAAATCTTACCCAGACCTTGTTTCTGTGCCTGAAAAAGTGGATATTGTGGATATCTTTATGAGGGCTGAGAAAGTCCTGCCTGTTGTTGAGGAGGCAATAAAAATCAAACCTGCCTGTATATGGTTACAGCTCGGCATTATCAATGAAGAGGCAAGGAATCTTGCAGAAAGCCATGGTATTGCCTTTGTCATGGACAGGTGCGTGAAGATAGAACATGCACGGCTCATGGCTCATAGATTATAACTCCATGATGCGTAATGCACGATGCATGATGTATTATCGTATGGTGCATCCTCCATCGTGAATCATGTATCGTCCAATCACGGCTTTATGAACTACGAGCTATGAGCTATTTTAGATGCGCGCCCGGCGGGATTTGAACCCACGACCTTTGGCTCCGGAGGCCAACGCTCTATCCAGCTGAGCTACGGGCGCATAATCGTGTATCATCCATCGTGTATCGTGCATCCTCCATCGTGAATCATGTATCGTCCAATCACGGCTTTTCCCTTGAGCCCTCACATTAGCTCTTGGTACAGTCTTTTAAACGATGAGCTATCAGCTACATACTTTTGTATTTACTTCTTTACAATCAATTATGCCTCCTATAGAATATAGTATATTCATGGACTCTAAAAAAGGTCAAACATTTCCGTGAAAAAACCTCTAATCCCCATCATCATTGGTATTCTCATCACCCTCTTATTTGGCTCTTTCAGAATTATCAGGCTCCTTCCCCTTGAACGGGTGGAGACGCTCTTCTATGATATTCGGTATCACCTCCACGGACGGGCAACGCCGCCACAGGATGTAGTCATTGTGGGCATTGATGATAGGAGCCTTGAGAAGATTGGCAGATGGCCCTGGGACAGGACAAAGCTTGCCTCCCTCGTTGATAAGCTTACAGCAATGGGCGCAAAGGTCATCATGCTCGATATAATCTTAAGCGAACCATCAAAGAGCGATAAGATTCTTGCAAAGTCCATTCAGAAGGCAGGGAATGTGATTCTGCCTGTGGTATTTGACTTCAGGGGAGAACATAAAAAGGTCCAGGATGATACTCTCCTCGACAATGCCTTTCCCATGGTGAGGAAAGCAGATTACCTCAAGATATTTCCTCCCATCAGTGCAAAGAGTGTGCTTCTGCCCCTGAAACAATTTTCGCAATATGCAAAGTCCCTCGGCTACATCAACATGTTTCCTGATAATGATGGTGTATTGCGGTGGGAGGTCCTTGCCCTTGAATACAATGGCGAACTGTATCCATCGGTTGCACTCCAGGCAGTACGGCTCTATAAAGGTTTTCCCATGGAATCCATGATACTCAATGCCACAGAGAGTATCCAGCTTGATACCCATATCATCCCAACAGATTTCTGGTCACGGATGCTCATCCATTACTACGGCCCTGACAGGACATTCCCGTATATCTCTGTGGTTGATATTTTTGAGAAGAAGATAAAACGTGATGCGATACAAAATAAGATTGTGCTCGTTGGCGCAACAGCAGTGGGTATCTATGATTTACGGGTTACCCCTACATCCCCTGCCATGCCGGGAATCGAAAAACATGCAACCGTGATTGGGTCGATTCTCAGGCAGGATTTTATCTCCCAGGTGCCCAACTATGTGAATGTCCTCATTGTGCTTGTTTCAGGCATCCTCTTTACCCTTCTCATTGTGCGCATGAAGGCAGTCTTTGGCGCAGTCCTTGCATTTATCTTTACGCTCATCATATTCCTTACCGGCTACTACCTCTTTTTCTGGCACAAGCTCTGGATTGATTTAAGCTACTCTGGCAACAATATCCTTGTCATCTACTTTGTTATTACTGCCTACCGGTATGCAACAGAAGAACGGTATGCACGAAGAATCAGGGGTATGTTCTCAAGCTATGTAACCGAGAAGGTGGTGAATGAGCTTATCAAAAATCCTAACCTTGCAAAACTCGGTGGAGAGCGAAGGGAAATAACAGTCCTCTTTTCTGATGTGAGGGGATTTACGACCTTTTCCGAAAAGCATTCGCCAGAAGAAGTTGTAAAAATCCTGAACGAGTACTTAGGTGAAATGACGCACATTATCTTCCAGTGGGATGGCACGCTTGATAAGTTTGTGGGAGATGAGATTGTTGCATTCTGGGGCGCACCTGTTCCGCAGGAAAACCATGCAGAACTTGCACTGAAATGCACGCTCCACATGAAACAGAGGCTACTTGAACTTCAGGAAAAATGGCAATCAGAAGGGAGGGTGCCTCTTTATGCAGGATTCGGACTCAATACCGGTGATGTGCTTGTGGGCAATATCGGTGCAGAAGGAAAGAAGATGGATTACACGGTCATTGGCGACAACGTGAACCTCGGCGCCCGCGTTGAAGGACTTACCCGTAAATACGAAACAGATATCATCATTACTGAATCAACCCTCAATAAGGTGAGAGACCATATCTTGAATGGTATCTTTGGTCATGTGAAGGTACGGGGCCTTGAAAGGGTTGTAGTAAAAGGGAAGAAAGAGCCTGTTGCCATCTATGAGGTTCTCTCGCTTAACCCAGGAGAAAAATCAGAAATAATAGAGGTAGAAGCAGGGGAAGTAAAAGAGTTTAAGGAAAAGTAGTTCAATTTCCCCTATCCCCTATCGCTATCCTCCGCTTTATTTGAGTTGGTTTAGTATCTTGCCTGTAATGTCCACGGTGTCTGTGGCATGGACAATACCTGCTGCGCTTCTCTCGAAGATGATGGTATAGCCTTCGTTTTCTGCAATCTTCTTTATGACACTGCCAATATCAGCAAACGCCTGCTGTGTCAGTTCCCTGTCCATCTTCTGAAGTTCGCTATCAATATCCTCTTTCAATCGTCTGAGTTCTTTTGCCTCATTCACGAGACGGTCTTCAAGCGCCCTCCGTTCATTGAATGAGAGTTTATCCCTTTCTTTACGCAGTTTTTCCTCAATCTGGCGCGCTGCATCTTCCTTGTCGCGGAAGGGTTTTCTCTTTGCCTCTAAGTTTTTAAGGAGCTGCTGGCGGTAGGCATCAATGGTCTTTGATTCCCGCATAATCTTCTGGATGTCAAAGACCCCGATCTTCAATGCCTGGGCATAAAGGTGTGGGACAAGCAAAATCAGAGAGCAAAAGAACATAGATGCAATGAATACCACTCTTTTTTTCATCACTAAATCCTCCTGTTGGTTTTTGACTTTTCATACTTATACAGTTTAACTAACAATTTTTTCAGAATAGCCTTGTTTGCCATGTAAAATCGTGCAACTTCCCACCGAAAGTTGAGATACCTGTGGGCAAGTCTATTTCTTTGAATGGCAAATTTAGCAAGTATATCTGTTTCTGTTTTCTTAAAATGGAAGTAGGCACCGACTTTCTTCATCACATCAGGATAATTTTCAGCCAGTATGTCGTTCTCTGTTAATACAACACCGCTCACCTCTATAAAGGCAGTGAGAATATTCTCAATTGTCCTGTCAATGAGTTTCTGGAGCTTGCTGTTCTTTGCATACTCCGACCATTTCTTCGATGCATATTCAGCATCAAACTCTTCCATCTCTTTTGTGATAAAAGAAAGGGACTCTGTTATTCTTCCTTTTGCATATACAGAATCAGGCATTGTTTAGCTTCTCAATACGTTTTTGTACAATTTCGGATTGCCATTGTGTTCCAAAGATACTGAAATCCTCCATCTCGTACATTGCATGGAGCCGTGTATCCACATATCGGGTAAAGCTTTTTATAAAAACAGGTATACCGTGGATAATGGCATTGTAGAAAAGCATGGGTTTGGAGAATTCCTTATCAATATACAAGACGTTCGTTTCTATCTTTAAAAGACGGGTTAGTTCAAGAGAAAGCGAGGTAATGATGTCAAAGAGTTTATCCTTACCCATTTCTCTATTAAAGATGATAGCAATGTCTACATCTGAATTAGCATGAGGATACCCTTTTGCCCAAGAACCGTATAAAAAAGCCATATCAACATGATGCATCTTTGCCTTTTTGTGAAAATAGGAGTGTAACGCAGAGATTATGTGTGTTTTTTTATTCATCTCTTTATTCTATTATACTATTTTTGCTTTGGTTTGAAGTAGAAAAAAGGGTGCTGGATGCCTTTTCACACCCAACACCCATTTTGTTCATTCTGTATCGTGTATCATGTATCGTTCATCTGTACTTAAACTACCTCGCCACTCCTGCCGCAGTGCCCGTAAATATCCCTCCTGTGGGACTTATATTTCCAGCTGCTGCGCCCTTAAATGTAAAGGCAGGGTGCTGATTCCCTGTTAATGTATTAGCTGGAGCACTTCCATTTGTCACAGTGGCAAGCCATTTATTAGATTCTGTGTCCCATGTTTTTACATTAAAGTTAGCGCTTACTCCAGTTCCAGAAGTAAGACCTACATTAGCATTTACTGGATTACCAGAATAGCTGCCACCTACACTGTTTGTTGCCCATATCTTGGGTGC